>Ga0315294_10000377_pt1 | contig 48318 bp, 43 predicted proteins | sample YL17G13_40_MG_FD_203626 | JGI IMG/M metagenome (GOLD analysis project Ga0315294, IMG submission 203626) | Sediment microbial communities from Yellowstone Lake, YNP, Wyoming, USA - YL17G13_40 | ecosystem: Environmental > Aquatic > Freshwater > Lake > Sediment | place: USA: Wyoming | collected... | reverse complement strand
GCGGAAGCTTGTCGGGTGAATTACGCCCAGGAGATATTGGGGGAAAGCGATTATGTTTGAACTGAAATTCACGCTAGTTGATGCCATGGACATTCTTCTGCTGGCTTTCGTCCTCTACAGCCTATTTACTCTTATCCGCGGAACGCAAGCCCTGCAGATATTCATCGGTTTGTTGGTGGTGCTCTTCTTCGCCGCCCTGGCTCGTTTTTACAGTCTGCCGGCGGTTTCCTGGTTGGTGCGTTCATTTGAGATGGTCTGGGTATTGGTCTTCTGCATACTCTTTCAACAAGAACTGCGGCAGGCGCTGGCGAATATAGGGCGAAGTCGCTTCTTTCGCATATTCCTGGGTGTCTCCTCCGAGTTGGTAGACGAGGTAGTTCATGCGGTAGATGTGTTGGCAAAGCGAGGCGTAGGCGCCATTATTGTCTTTGAGCGGGACATCGGTTTAGGTGAATATATTGATAAGGGCGTCAAGATATGGGCAAATGTCTATGCCGAACTGCTTATTTCCATACTTCAGCCGGAGGGACCTCTGCACGATGGGGCGGTGATAATCAGGGGCAATAAAATCGCTGCCTGCGCAGTGATGCTACCTATCTCCGTTGACCCACATATCACCCGATATTTGGGAGCCAGGCACCGGGCGGCAATTGGTGCCAGCGAGGTCAGCGACGCCATTGTGGTGGTAATCTCTGAGGAGACTCGTAAGGTGGCAATTGCTCAGGAGGGAAAGCTATCCACCATCAACGATATAGTAGACCTGCAACAATTGTTAATCCAGCTGCTTTCTCGTAAGAAGAGGGGCAAATGAGCGTCGTTACCAAATTTTTCAAATGGCTTATTGCTAATCCCGGCACCAAGGTCGCCTCAATGCTCATGGCGGTTATACTGTGGTTCTTTGCCCAGAGCGAGCTGAGTCAACAAAAGCTGTTCAATGTTCCGGTGGAGGTAATTAATATTCCCCCGGAGCTTTCCCTAACATCTTTGGAACAAGGAGAAGTGGAGGTGCGGGTGGAGGGCTTGGGCAAGCAACTGATAATGCTCTCGGACGATGCCTTTACCGCCCAGGTAGATGCTCACGGACTCTCTGCGGGGACCTTTACGGAGAATGTCTTACCCGAGAATGTGGTGGTGCCGGCGGATAACCAGCTTAAGGTGGTGGCGATTGATGGCGGCTCCGAGGTAACCTTCCAGTTAAAGGAAAGAGCTAAGAAAAGACTGCGAATTCAAGTGGAGGTAATTGGTCTTCCGGCTAAGGGTTATGTCATCTACGGTAAACCTCTGGTCTTCCCGGACAATGTCATGGTCTCCGGCCAGGAGGCGGTCTTGTCAGCGGAGGAAGAGGTGCGCACCGAGACCGTGGATTGCTCCGGCGCCACCAGCGATGTAACTGCTCGGGTTAATTTGCTTTCGCCAGTTGATGACCTGCGTATTCTGGAACTTCAGGAAGTAACCGTAACCGTCTTTATCCAACCGGTAGAACAGCAGAAGTTCACCGCCTCCAGGATAATGGTTCGCGGCTCTCCGCAGAACTCCGGAAAAGTTATCGTTGACCAGGTAAAACCGCGACTGGTTCTGGAGGGCGCCAAAGATAAGCTTTTACAATTGACCGAGGATGAGTTTGTGGTCTGGGTGGATGTCTCTAAACTAAGTCCGGGAGTGCATATTCTCCCCCTGCACGCCACCCTTCCCGGAGGGGTAAAGCTGGTGGAGATGACCCCGGAAGAGGTGGCGGTAGAGGTTATGGAGAAATAAGGAGGAAAAATGAAAATATTTAGTGCGCTGGTGCTAATGGTTATAGTATTGTCCTTTTCTGCCTTAGCATTCGCTGAATCCAGTATGGAAAACGCCCGCACCTTTTTTGAGAGCCATCAATTCGACCTGGCTATAAAGGAGTTGACCAATGTAATCTCCGATAAAGCCCATCTGGAGGATATGTCCGAAGCTTACTATATGCGCGGTTTATGCTATCAATTCATGAATAAGATGGACTGGGCTTTGCAGGACTTCATTTCCGCACTGGACTACGACCCCCACTATGTCTCTGCTTACATTGCTCTGGGGCAGGCTTTTATTGAGACCGGGGACATTGAGGGTGCTAAGGACAGCTTTGAAGGTGCCTTAGATGAGGGCTCGGAAAGCCCGGTGCTATTCACTTCCCTGGGCTATATCTATTTGTTGGAGGGAGACCGGGTCAATGCTCGGCAATATCTGGAGAAGGCGGTGACCAGTGGTCAGGCTTCCTCCCACGCTTACGCCAATTTAGGTTATCTGGATTATCTGGAAAACCGAATGGAGGAAGCGGAGTTCAATCTCAAGAAGGCGGCGGAGATGAACACGGAGGACCTGCGAGCGCACTTCACCCTTGGCTTGGTCTATGTGGCGGGCGGCAAATTTATGGAGGCGGCGGACCAACTGCAGGTAGTGGTCAATCGGGACAGCGCCGACTGGGAGGCGAGACTTCTTTTAGCCAGGTGTTATATGGAACTGGGGTTGAATCAGGCTGCGGAAGGGCAGTTGAAGGAGGTATTGACTCTGCAGCCGGAGAATGTAACCGCCAGCGATTGGCTGAAGCAACTGGGCACAGAATAGAAATTGAAGGTGTTGAACATTAGATGGTAAGCGATTGAAGGAGCTGAATATGCGACCGCTCCGTCTGGGCGTTAACATAGACCATATAGCTACCCTGCGGGAAGCGCGTAAGACCTACGAGCCGGACCCCGTCGCCGCGGCTTACGAGGTAGAGAGAGCCGGCGCTCACCAACTGGTGATGCACCTGCGGGAAGACCGTCGCCATATCTCCGACCGAGACTATCAGCTAGCCCTCAAAACAACGCATCTGCCATTGGATTTGGAGATGGCTGCCGACCCCAGGATAATAGAGATAGCTTTGAAGAATCCGCCCCATACCTGCACACTGGTCCCGGAGCGTCGGCAGGAGCTGACCACTGAAGGGGGCTTGGATGTCGTCGGTAATTTTCAGATATTGAAGAAAGCGGCGGCAGAACTGAGCGGCGGCGGCATAAGGGTCTCGCTGTTCATTGACCCGGTAGAAGAACAGATTCGGGCGGCTAAAGAGAGTGGAGTGACGGCGGTGGAATTGCACACCGGTGAATACGCCAACGCCATAGGTCGTCTGGAGACTGCCCGGCAATTGGAGCGAATTGCTGGCGCGGCGGCTCTGGCTTCCACCATCGGCTTAGAAGTAGCCGCCGGCCACGGGTTGACCTACCAGAATGTTTTGCTCATCGTCAACATAGCTGATGTAGAAGAATTAAACATCGGACACAGCATAATTTCTCGTGCCGTCTTTGAGGGCATAAAGCAGGCGGTTGGCGATATGCTGGCATTGATGAGGAGATAATATGGCAGTAGTAGGTATTGGCGCCGACTTGATTGAGGTGGAACGAATTGCCGGCGCCATTGGCAGATTTGGGGAGCTTTTTTTGGAGCGCATTTATACCCCCCACGAGCGGGAGTATTCCCGCGCCCACGGGGATTTCAATGCCCACCTGGCTCTGCGTTTTGCCGCCAAAGAGGCGGTCATGAAAGCTTTAGGCACCGGCTGGGACCGAGGGATTCGCTGGCAGGACATAGAAATGGTGCGCGCCGAAGGAAAGCCGAGCATCGTGCTCTACGGTAAAGCTAAGGAGCTTGCCGAAGAGCTGGGGGTGACCGATGTGCATATCAGTGCAACTCACAGTCAGAATCTAGCCTTCTGTCAAGTGCTCTTTGAACATAGACAGGAAAAAACCGGGGAGATAAAGGGATGATACCACTACTTACTACTCAGCAAATGCGCAATTGCGATAAGGGGGCTATCCAGGAAATGGGAGTGCCCTCTTTACTATTGATGGAGAGAGCCGGGGTGGGGGTGGCACAGCTGGCAGGTGCGCTACTTGCTGATTTAGTTCTTAAAGACGATGAATATGTATTGGTTCTCTGCGGTCCTGGAAACAATGGCGGAGACGGACTGGTTACCGCCCGGCATCTGGCGCTTGCCGGAACACCGGTGAGAGTGGCGCTCTTTACCGAGCAGAACCAACTCACTCCGGATTGCGCCCATAATTTGCGTATGGCTGGACTCTACTCCATCAATATCATTGTAGTGGATACCCCGGCAAAGTCTCGGTCAATATTGGCTGGTGCAGTTCTGGTGGTGGATGCTCTCTTCGGAACCGGGGGTAAACCGGGGCTTAGTGGTTTATATGCCCACACCGCAAAAGCATTAGCCGAGAAAGCCATACCGGTAATTGCGGTAGATGTTCCCAGTGGTTTCTCCCTGGAAGCCAGCGGTAGCGATGAACCCGCTATCCTGGCTGATTTTACGGTAACCTTGGGCTTTCCTAAGGTGGGTCAGGTATCCCCCCGTGCCTACGAATACTCCGGGGAGCTCTTCTGGCAGGAACTTTCCTATCCCCCACAAGCTGTATCTAAGCAAAAGCCCTCCACTTTTCTTCTGGAAGGAAGCGATATCTCCTCTCTACTGCCCCAGCGGGAGCTCTGCGCACATAAAGGAGAATACGGCAAGGTTTTAATCGTTGCCGGCTCCCCGGGTATGGTGGGTGCAGCGGTTATGGCGGCACAGGGCGCTCTGCGCTCCGGCTCCGGGCTGGTCAAGGTGGCGCTTCCCGCACCTTTGGAAGCGCAGGCGCGAGCTTTGCTTATGGAAGCTATGACTATACCTCTGCCCGACGACCAGGGGCACTTTCATCCGCTGGCTCATAAACAGCTTGCCGAGCATCTGGAATGGGCTGATGTGGTAGCGGTTGGTCCCGGATTGGGTAAATCTGAAGGTGCTCACTCCATTTTACAATGTTTATTAAATAAGCGGTTGCCTTTGGTGATAGACGCCGATGGGCTGAATTTGCTCGCCGACTTGAAGGATTATCATCTTCCGCCGGGTTCGGTTTTAACCCCGCACCCCGGAGAGATGGCGCGCCTGACGGGAATTTCTTTGGAGATGTTGGAGGCGCGGCGCCGGGATTCCGCGGTGGAGTTTGCTGGTAAGACCGGGGCGGTGGTGGTGCTCAAAGGTTTTGGAAGTGTCATCGCTGAGCCACAGGGAGAGGCATTCATCAATCCCACCGGGGGTCCGGCGCTGGCGAGTGGAGGAAGCGGGGATGTGCTCACCGGTTCCGTAGCTTCCTTCGTAGGGCAGGGCTACCCGGCTAAAGAGTCGGCGGTCCTGGGGGTCTTTCTGCACGGTTTGGCGGGTTATATGGTGGGGAGGGAGTTGGGTGAGTATAGCGGCATTGCCGGCGATGTTCTGGATTTCTTGCCCAATGCGATTAGAATTATGCAGAACGATGAGTTTTGCCGTTGGGCACTGCCACTGGCTGGCTGGGGTCCCCAGCCGATATATGGGCGAGCGATGTTGGACTTTCTTCTGGATGGTGAATTGAACTATGGCGGTTACTTGCCACGGGATTTTATAGAACTGCCGTAGTTTTTCTTAAAAAACTTAAGGTTGAAACTTAAGTCGGCTCCAATTCGTAATTATATTTGTATGGCATTTCTGCGCAAAAAGGGGAAATATTTTTACCTGGTGCACAGCGTTCGGAAGAAAGACGGACGCATCCGACATCTTACACTGGCGTATTTAGGTAAAAGTGCTCAAATAACTCCCCGGATAAGAGCTCAAGTGGAAGATGAGTTCCCGGATATTCCTGTGGATTGGAAGGCGCTTGCGGGTAATGCAATTGAATCAAGTGTAGCCCCCGCAGAGAGCGGGAGGCACAGCGAGGAAGACGCTCTTACCACATTGAGTATGGAAAAAATCCCCCCGAGCAGAAGAAGAAAGGATAAGAGGCTCCCGCCCAAGCCGGAGAAATGGTTAGAGTGGGACTAGTGACATTGAGCGGGACAAACCCGGTTTAAGGAGAAGTGAACACTACTTTGCCTGAGGTCCTGACAACTAATAAAAAGACTTTAGGCTTAAGCTCGGTAGCCAGCTCAGCGCAAAGCGACGAAGAGCTGGTAGGGTTATGTCTCCAGGGTGACGAAGGGGCTTACGAGGAGCTAGTTTGCCGATATAGCCGCGGTGTGTATAATTATGTGGTGCGTCTTATTGGCTATCAGGAAGAAGCCAGGGACGCCACTCAGGAAGCCTTTATCAAAGCATTTCGCGCCCTGGGGAGCTTTAAGCCTCAAAATAAGTTCAAGAGCTGGCTTTTCCGCATAGCCCACAATCATTGTATAGATATTCTTCGGCGCCGCAGACCCACAGTCTCCCTGGATATTATGCGGGAGGATGATGATGAGGGAGCTTCGCCCATACAGCTGGCGGATGGTGGAGCTGACCCGGAGAGAAGAATGCTGGCCAGCGAGACTGGGGAGTGGTTACAGAAGGCTGTGGAAAAACTACCGGAAGCTTACCGAGAAGTAATTATCTTACGTCATTTTCAGGAGTTATCTTACCAGGAAATAGCTCAAATTCTCAAATTGCCCCTAGGCACGGTCAAAACCAACATATTTCGGGCAAGAGAGTTAATACGGAAACAGATGCTGGAATGGGGAGCTATTTGAAACATTTTTTGTTTTTTTGCGTATTTAACGGTGGTAATAGTTGCTTGAGGAGTGATGATGCACTAGGAGTGATGATGCACTAGGAGTGATGATGCACTTAGAAGAAAAACATAAGCGAATAATTCAGGAGAGTCTGGAGGGAGGAGGGGAGATTCTGGAGCAGATTCCCGAGAGCCTGCGTTCTTCGGAGGAATTTAGACAATATTATGAGCAGATGCGAAAACTCTACTTGAGCATTTCCCGGATGGAGGAGTTGGCACCACCAGCAGATTTGACTGCCAACATTATGGCTCAGTTGCGAGCGGAGGGGCTTTTAGCTCTCCGAAGGATAAGCCTTTTCCAGAGAATTGGTTCTTTTGGCATTGCCTTAGCCCTGCTTATCGGCAGTATAGTAACCATCCGATGGATAACTATGGGTGAGGAATCGTTTTTAGGCAAAGCGGTGCTGGCGGTCATTTCATTTATGCGGGAGGTTCAGATTCTCGCCAAGCTGTGGGGCTATATTGGGGCTATGGGTTCGGGGCTGTGGGCTTTGCTGGAGGGAGTTGCCAGGATACAATTAAACGGATATGGGATTGGCTTGTTTATAGGTTTCACCTTGCTTCTCTATGCTTGTTTAATATTGCTCTTCCCCCGGTGGCAGAAAAAGCCGTCGCTGGCGGGAGCATAGAGCAAGTTTGCTGTCCAATAATTCTTTTTTGGTAAATTGGAAAGGAGAGAGAATGAATTCGCAAAATGAGCGTCTAGGGGCGGGTTGGAGCCTGAGCCTTTTCGCGCTCATTATTACCTGTGTAGCGCTATCTCTGAGCGGATGTGGCCTGGGCGGCTTAAATCCCTCCGGTTTTAACAACATTAAGTTTATCACCGAGACCGAGGACTTGAATCAATCCAAAGCTATCTCCATTGAGGGTGGAGAAAATGGAGAAGCCCCCAAAAATCCTTCCATAGTCATTAAGCCGGATAATAATGATGAAGAAGGGAGCAAGCTCATCATCACCGACGAGAAGGGTAAAAAGAAGGTCTATATTCTCAGCGAAGAAGAGGGTGAGGAAGGACAGGAGAAAGCAAGACCCGAAGGTTACGACGAAGACAAGAGTATCGTCTCGGTGAGAGGTGAGGACATATACATAGCAAAAGACCAGCTAGTGAAGGGCGATGTCGTAACTGTGGGCAATAATTTAACCGTGGAGGGAGAAGTTCTTGGGGATGTGGTCTGCGTAGGCGGTGAACTGACCGTTTCGGAGAGCGCCGTCGTTCACGGCGATGTGGTCAATGTCGGCGGTGTTGCCAATGTTAGCGAAAAAGCTACCATCGGCGGCTCAAATGTAAATATAGGCATCAATCTGCCCTGGGGTTTATTCTCTGCTCTGGAGGAATTACCCTGGTTATTTAAGATAGCCGGATTGGGAATGAGCATCTTATGGTTGGGTTTTCTTTTGCTCCTCACCATAATTATAGTTGCTTTTGCTCCCCAGCATTTGGATGTGGCTAGGGAAGCATTCCAAAAGAATTTTCTCAAGATAGCCCTGGTGGGCATCGGTGGTTTTTTTATATCACTTCTCATCTGTCTATTGCTGGCAATAACCATTATTGGAATACCGCTGGTGCTGTTGTTTGTTCTGCTAATGTTAATCGGTGGATGGTTCGGAGTGGTCGCTTTCACCAGAGCCTTTATGGCTAAGCTATTTCCCAGAATGCCGGAGAGAAAATATCTGACGCCGGTTTTGGGCGTATTGCTACTTTACTCGGTAATATTACTCTCCAACCTCATCGCCTTAATACCCGGTAACGCCGCTGCCATAATCGGTCAGGGCGTATATGGCTTAGGCTCGGCGATAATGTTCTGTGCCTTTGTGCTGGGCTTGGGGGTTTTGCTGGTTACGCGTTTTGGGCGAAAGCCAGTCACAGAAAAACAAAAAGCAGGGGTGAAGGAAAAGCCAGCTAAAGCATAAAAGCTTGAAAACTGCTGTCAGTAAAGAAAAAAGGGCATTGGTGAATTCCAATGCCCTTTTTCATTGACGGGTTTGATAGTTAGAAACCGAAGAAATCGCTGGGTTCTTGCACTTCACCTTCCTCTTTACCCTTGCCGTAGATACCCAGAATTTCCTCCGGAGTGATGAGTATCTGTACTTTTTGCCGTAAAGAGATGTAGTAATCGTGATAGAGCTTGGTGGAGAAGTCCTGATAAGCGGTCTTGTAGGTTTCATCTAACCCGGCGGAGATATCAGCATCCGATGGAATGGTCAGTTTATCCACCAGAATTATGCAGGCGCCTTTGGGGGTTTCCAATACTGGGCTTAAGCTCCCCGTCTGCGCGCTGAAAATCCAGTCCAGGAGGTTTTCATATTTGCCGATGCCGGTAATACCTTTTTCTTCAGTAACCCCGGATATCTTTTTTACCTCCAATTTGGCAGAGCTGGCCAGGGCGTTAATGGATTTACCGGAAGTGGAGGAAAGTATTTTTTCCGCAGACTGCCGAGCTATTTTTACTGCTTCGGCTGTTTTTGCATCCTCAGTGACCTTCTCCTCCACCTCGGAAAATTCCGGTATGTGGGCTTCCCTGCGGTCTTCCAGAATGTAGACATAGTAGCCGGTCAACACCGGTTGGGGCATCATCATTGAGTATTCGTAGTTTTCATATACCTGACCAACATCGCCGACTTTTTTCAGGATGAAGATCTGGGTGGTTAAGTCCGGTTTGGTTCCTAATCCTTTGATGTTTCCGTCGTCGCCGAAATATTCCGTGCTACGAGCCTCCAATCCTAACTCAGTGGCGATGTTATCTATATCTCTGCCTCCGATGAGCGCCTGATAAATTTCCTGGGAGCGGTTCATTGCTGATTCCTGAGCTTTGGTCTGACTCAGTTTTTGCTTAATCTTCTCCTTTTCGTCTTCAAAGGCGGGAATATCAGCCTCGCGATAGAGCAAGTAATAGCCCTTAGTTGTCTCCACCGGTGTAGTGGTATATTGTCCTTCCTCCAAACTCTTAACCGCTTCGTCCAATGTGGGGATACCGGATACACCCGGGGGAACGAAGCCCATATCACCGCCATTTTGTGCGGTGAAAGGGTCTTCGCTGTAAGTTTTAGCCAGCTCGGCGAAATTCCCGCCGGCTTTTAGCTTGGCGACAACTGCTAGAGCTTTGTCGCGGGCTGAATCCTTTTGTGCGGTTGTGGCTTTGTCCGGGAAATTGAATAGTATAGCGCGCAGGTGAATGAGGCCAGCTTGAGCGTAGTCAGTTTTGTGTTCCTCATAGTAAGAGAGCAGCATATCGTCGGTGATGGCTAACTCCTTCTCCATCTGCTTCAGGTCAATAAAGATGTAGCGGATTTTGGCTTGTCGGGGAAGCTGGTATTTATCCTTATTTTGCTGAAAATATTGTTCCACATCAAGCGAGGCCACATCCACCTGGTTCAGATAGTCCTTAGCGGGAAAGAAAAGAATGGAGATGTCGGCGCTTTTTTTGCTCTGAAGATAGATGTCCTTCAAATCCTGGTCAGTGAAGCGAGCTGAAGCAAGTATCAGGTCCACTAGATTGGAGGAGTAAATTTCCTTGCGTATCTGTTCCTCAAAGAAGGCAGGAGTGGTGTGGAAGTAGTTGGCAAGAATCTCTTCATATTGGGGGAAGCTGAATTCGCCGTTTTTGTCCAGGAAATAGGGGGAGCGGCGCACATATTTCCTCACTTCATCGTCGCTGACCACAATGCCCAGGCTATTGGCTTCCTGCATGAGCAGTTTCATGTGGATGAGCATCTCTAGTGTCTTGCGACCGGAGCTCACCAATATTTCTTGTTCTATCTCCGGGGTTATATTTTGTCCGTAGATTTGCTCGTATTGGGTTCTGGTGATGTAATACTCCATCGCCAGGTAGTCCATAAATTCATCTTTTTCCACCGTATCTTTGCCAAGCTGAGCCATGACATTTTGCTTATGTTCACCAAGGAGTTTAACGCTGGTGCTAGCCCCCCACAAGAAGATAGCGCCAACAAAGGCAATAGCCACTATCCACATTACCGGCTTCATTCCTTCACGCATGCTCTTTAGCATCTCTTACACCACCTGAGGTAAGTTTTAGTCACCGAATCTTTGATGGATTAAAAATTGTTCGTCTTAGTAGGTCCCCGTTGCGCCCCGGCTTTGGAGAGCAGGTCGGCGCGCACATTTCGCTCGCGGGGAATATGAGTTACTTTAATAAACTGAAATTTCTTAGAAAGCTCCTTTATTTGCTTATGTAACTCTCCCAGAATGGGGTCTTTTACTTTGTAAATGCCCTGCTGTTGCCGGGCGAGCAATTCACTGTCGGTATATAGTTCAACGGCAGAGGCACCCCATCCGCTAGCCAATTGCAGAGCTGATATTGCCGATTGATATTCCGCCTGATTATTAGTTCCCTCTCCGATATATTCGCTACATTCGGAGATTATCTCGCCTTTATCGTTCTCTACTACTATGCCGATTCCCGAAGGTCCCGGATTTCCCAGACTGGCGCCATCAATATGAATGAACAGTTTGTTGTTAGGAGCTCTTGTCGGGATATATTCCTTTTTCTCCATACTCAGCCGGCAACCTTTTTCAATTTCAGCCAGCACTGCCTTGAGCGTTTCTACCCCTATTTTCAGCTTATCTGCAGTATTAGTAAGCCAATCGGAATCACCAGCTAAGTCTTTAAGAATTTTAGGGAGTTCTACCACTCAATTATCTGGATTATTGATACTATCGGCTTCAGCAAGACTACCATTTGTGGGGCTTTCCGCATAGAGATAGCGAGCGCAATTGGGGCATCGCTCCAGTTCTTTAGCCAGGCGCACCCTGCTGACCAGCTGGGGAGGGAGGTTGACAAAGCAACCCTGACAAAGGCTATCCTCCACCGTAACCACCGCAGAACCCCCATTTCTAGCTCTGGTTTTTTCGTAACGGGAAAGGGTGGTGGGGTCTAATTGGCTGGTGAAATCGCTACGTTCTTTGTGCAACAGCTGGGATTCTCGCTCTAATTCCGACTGCTCTCCAGCCAGTTCTTTAGTCAGTTCTACCTGCTGATTCTGGTCTTTGGCGAGAATTTCTTTTATTGAGCCAAGCTTAGCTGAGTTTTCCTCAATAGAATCAAGGCTGAGAAGGAACTCCTCCTCTAGGGCAGATATTTGCTCCTGCGCAGTATCTATTTCCGCCATCATTGCGGAATATTCTCTATTGCTCTTTACCTCAAAAATTTGTTGTTTATATTTTTCCAGTTTTTTCTGCAAATCCTCTATTTCATTTTCTGCCTTGCGCTTTTTGGTCTCTAAGGTTTTGATATTATCTTGAGTTTCTTTTAATTCTTGCTCCAGATTTTGAATCTGCTGGTTGAATTCACTTAATGAGTCGGGTATCTCGGCTAAGCGTTTGGAGATGGCATCCAGGCGGGCATCATAGTTCGCCAATTTTATCAATATCTTTAATTCCTGGTTCATTTCCTTCTTCTAAAGAGACTCCAGAAACCACGCCAAACATTTCCCGGGAAACGAATCATAGCCATAGTTCGTGGGTGTTTGCGTTCAAAGGGGGCATAGTCAATAAATTCAATAAATAGCGCTACGATTAGCCCAAAGAAGGCACCGCCGATAAAAGCGATGATTACATTCATTTTCCTTTTCGGACTCGTTGCTTTTAAGTTGAGCGAGGGTGGTGAGACCACTCTGATCTTGGCGTAGCGAGATTTTTGCTGGATTTCTTTTACTCGCTCGGTCTCGTATTGCACTAGGAGTGCGCTATAAACTGCACTGAGGTCTTTATAACTATTGACCATGCTATACAATTCTGCTGTCTCTGGGGGCAATTTCTGCACCATTTCATCGTAAATAGATTGCATTCTGTTAAGTTGGGAATCTAGAGCACTGGAGTTTATTTTCAGGGTTTCAATCACTCTGTCGGAGAGGTCTTCTTTTAGACGTTTAAACAGGTCCTTTTGTCCTCTGACCATGGGGCTTTCTTCAGTGTAGTTACTACGCGCCAATTCTAGATTATAAATTAGAGTATCATAATTATCTAACATAGTGCTGGGAGTAGTCTGAGTATTGGAGAGCAGCGGAACTACAGAGGCAAGGATTTCGGGGGAAATTGTAGAATCGTTCTCTGCTATTTCCAGGAGGTAGGTTATTAAATTTTTCTGAATATCTGTCGTAGTCTGTGCAATCTTTAATTCTGCCACCTGTCTTTCCAGGGCGGTATTCTCCTCGCCCATATAAAAGATATTATGTTCTTGTTGATATTTAGTGATTTTATCCTGCAAGTTATCCCGTTCTTTCTTGACTTCGTTCATCCGTTCACCTATCAGACGCAGAGATTCGTTCGCCGCCATCTGCTGGTAAGAATAGTTGGACTCGATATAGCTGTCCAAAAGAACACTGATGATGCTCTGGGCAATAACTGGGTCGTAATAGTTAGCAATTATCTCCACTGTGTTTTGGGAAGATTCGTAGATGCTCAGCTTTTCCAGGATAAGCCAGTTGATGAGTCTATCTCTTTTTCTAACCTCAAAACTTATCACTTTACCTTTCTCTGGTGTTGGGTCGGATAGAGTGAAGGTCAGTCCTCCACCATAAAAAGTCTCGTGGTTGTTACCGGAACCAATTAGTGTCCCTTTGCCAAAGGATAGGCTAAATCCCTTTTCTTTATAATAGACTTTAAAATTACCTTGGTCGTCAACATATTCCAGGTGGTAGACGCCATCTTTTGTGATCTCGTTAGTGGAGATGGAACTTATTATCTGTTGACCACGATAATCAACCGGGATATCCTTACGGTCTACCAAAAGATTGAGTCTATCCACTACATCGCCTACAATACCCGTGGAAGTCATTATGGCTAGCTCTAAGTCAATGGAGGTTTGAGTTTTAATACCAGGGATGTTGGCCAGGTCGGTAGCAGACCCAATATCTGCTCCCAATAGACCGCTTTTTTCCGGATATACAATAATCGTGGCATGTGACCGATAGGTGGGACGGATGAAGTAAAGGCTGATTACCGCGGCGATGAATGCGGCAAGAAAAGCGAAGAAAGCGACCATGAGCCTTCGCTTCCAGATTACCTGCAGATAATCACTTAATTTTAACTTCCTGTCGTTCTTAATCATCATCTTACCTGGTTACATTGAAAATTCTATTTGAAAGTGTCAATTAAACTGTTCCCGCGGATAATCATATTAATTGAGGGGCTTATGCTATCCAGAAGTTTGTTGACCCGTGCGATCATAGTCCTGGGAACATAGATTATGTCTCCCTGCTCTATAGTTATGTTGCTGGATAGGTCGCCCTTTTTAAGGATGTCCTCCACATTGACGGAGATTACTTGAGGGTTATTCATATCCCCGCGAATGACTTTCACATCCCAAAGTAGGGCGGAATACATTGGACCACCAGCCATGGCAATTGCCTCCACCACGGATACCTTTGGCGGCATGGTGTATACTCCTGGATACCATACCTCACCTATAACCACATAGCGAGCGTTGACCGATTTTTCTAGATTGACTTTAACTGCTGGTTCTAGGAAATAAATTTTGTATAACTCCCGAAGATACTCGGATAGCTCATGCGGAGTCATCCCGTTGACATAGACCTGACCGAAGTAATATGTATCAATATAACCACCATCATCAATGGTGAAGATGCCATAGAAACCCTCAGTATGGGGAATAACATCTATGTTCAGGACATCACCAGGACCCAAAAAATGTTCCGCTTGGCTGGGTATGGTGGTAAAGACCATCATTCCCAGTATCATTAACGGTAAGATGCATCTTCCGTTTGGCATTTCTTTCCTCCAAAGAACTCTCTTAAGCAACTATTTGAGATTTGCGACGACCGTAGTTATTAATTGTGCCGCAAATATTTTATCCTAAAAGATGTCTGCTCTTCAAAAGCAACTGCGGATGGGAGATGAGCGCAGTGCGCAAAATATATAAAAAATCCACCCCTCCTCTTTCATCGCTTCGTGCCAATAGCTCGTTTATTATTCCAGCGGTAGTGCTCATCTCCTTATCAGTAAGATGATTCACCACTTTCTTTATCTTGCGATACCAATCTAAAGTCTTAAGGACCTTCTCTTTTAAAGGCTGGCAATATTCATCCTTCCAGGTTTTTTCTCGCTTACCCCCGGTGACATAATTTGCCGCCGCTTTACCTGCCAGACTCCCGGATATTAAAGCGTTAACTATACCTGCACCGGAGAAAGGGTCTGCCAGATGGGCGGCGTCGCCCACCAGAACCAGGTTACCCCGGTAAAACCGGGCAAGTCCTGCAGTAGCCGGAACCGCTCCTACTACAAACTCTACGATGCTGTTTTTGCTGTCCGGATAATATTTCTCTATGAAAGACTCCAGATAAGCTACCGCCGGCCTTCCATCCTTTTTTAGCTGGGGAGTGACGCCCAAACCGAGATTTGCCCGTCCATCTCCTTTTGGAAATGCCCAGGCATAACCCCCGGGGGCAACTTCCACACCCATATAAAAATGGACATAATCCTTGTAGGGTAACTCCACATTGTTCACTAATACCTGAGCACAGGTATGCACTTCCGTCAATTGAGATGTGGAGTTTAGCCCCACCCAGCGACCGACCAGAGACTCTACCCCGTCGGCAGCTATCACTGCCTCGCAGGCAATCTCGTTAATCTTACCGTCGGCGGATTCTACCTTTACAGCGCTGATTTTGCTATTTGCGCATACCAGACCTACCGCTCTACTTCTAGTAGCCAGATGAGCTCCGCTCTTTCCCGCCATAGCGAATAGGTCGCGGTCAAAAATCTTTCGCTCCAGAACATAACCTACTTCGGGAAACTCTTTGACAATCCGAGTTCCGTCGCTGGTCTCCACCATTCCGCCATTAATCGGACTGGCTACCCACTGGGGAAGGGGAGTTAAGAAAGATTTCAGACGATACGAGGGCACTGCCTCGGCGCAACGAACAGGAGTGCCCACCTCCGGGCGTTTCTCCAGAAGAAGGACACTCATCCCGGCTTCTGCGGCCGTCTTTGCAGATATAGAACCAGACGGTCCTCCGCCAATCACCACAACCTGGTATCTGTCCTGCACCAACTTATTGAACTCTGGTAACTACTATTTTAAGCTGTTCAGTCTTATCGTTAGCCAAATTATACTTGAGGTTTAAGACCTTATCCTTTTCTGCATTGATTTTCTCGGTGTATATTGTAATTAATCTGCTTGCATCCGGAGTTCCCTGTCCGCTCCAAAATTTGATCTCAACTTCGTGTTGCCCAGAGGTCAGGGTGCAAGAAACGCTTTTGGAGAAGCTGACATAATACCTTTTGCTGTCTCCAATCACTGCAACTTCGTCGAAACCAGAGGCATAAGCTTTTACTTTGTCATCCACCGCAATTCCACACAAACAGCTCATATCACTGAGGGTGGTTTTTTCGGTATAGTCCCCTTCCACGGTTATGTTGACAGTGCTATTGCCGGCTTCGGTTCCGTTTCCACCTATGGTTACTCCGCCAATAGTTCCAACATCTTCTCCGGGTTTACGGTTAATCATATAGTTGACGAGTGTTTCCGGGACATTCTTTTCCTTGAGTTTGATGAGGTCTTTGGTGCTCAAATTAAATGTGGCGTCCTTAGACACTATCAAGGCGCGTATAGTCTCCTCATTAATCCCCTTTTCCACAAGCTTGATGATTTCATTAACGGAAATCTCACTTACCGCCAGGGCTATGTTGTTGAATAGCACTATGCTCGCCAACAAGCTGGCTAGAATAATCAAGTGTTTGATGGGCATTCCATACACCTCCGAGGTTATTGGTTCTTTCTCTTGGATACTCTTGACCTTACAAAGAATGCTATAAAAAGATTGCTTTAGTTACCGAATATTACATTCCAATCTGCCTCTTGTCAAGGGGTTAAAATCCAACCCCGGACTTGTCCGGGACCTCCTTTTAATTTGACCGACCGCTTTTTTGATGTTAGATTGAAGGTCACAATATTCGGAGAATCGGTAATGCAGAGATTTATTGTCGCCCGCCAGAAAATTGCAGATGACCAGCTCGCCCTGACCGGTGAAGAGGCTTACCATGCCGCGGTAGTTACCCGCCTGCAAATGGAGGAAATCTTCGTGGCTTTTGACGGCGTCGGGAACGAGTTCCTCTGCCGGGCGAAAGAGATTAGCCCTCAGCAGGTAGTCGGTGCCATCGTAGCCCGCAGGTCTTTCGCCAGTGAAGCGAGTATCTCCATCACTCTGGCGCAGTCCATTCTGAAGGGCAAGGGCACTTCTCAGGTGCTGGACGGTGCCGTTCAGCTGGGAATTACCGACTTTATTGCATTCCGTAGCGCTCACTCGGTCGCCAGACCCAGGAATTCGCCTATCGTGACCGCCAAGTTGCTCAAAGTTGCTCAGGAAGCCAGTAAGCAGTCGGGACGCTCGGTCATACCTGCGGTAAATTATCTACCCACTGTGGATAGCCTGAAAAACCGAATAGAATCAGCGGATATCGCCATTCTGCTCTCTCTGGGCGTGGGTGCTGTGCCAATCAATCAGGCATTGTCCAAATTCCCCCAGAGAGTCAAAAATATCTTGCTTTTGGTCGGACCGGAAGGAGGCTTTAGCCAGGAAGAGGAGAGCCTCTTACAAGGCATTGGAGCGATAAAAACCTCCCTGGGTCCGCGCCGTATACGCGCAGTGCTGGCCGGGGTAGTGGCTTGTTCGGCAATTATGTATACCTACAATCAAATGTCCGTGAAGGAGAAAGAGTGGATAACTGTATCTTCTGCCAAATAGCCGGCGGGGAGATTCCCGCCAAGATAGTCAAGCAGGACGACCTGGTGGTGGCTTTTCAGGACATAAATCCCCAATCTCCCACCCACATCCAGATTATTCCCAAAAAGCATATAGAAAGTGTTCTTTCGGTGGACAGTGGCGATGCGGAACTGCTCTACCATATGCTGGAGATAGCCAGTGAGATAGCTCGGGAGAGCGGCTTAGACCGGAGGGGATTCCGCCTGGTCTTCAACTGCGGTCCGGAGGCGGGTCAGACCGTCCCCCATCTTCATCTGCATCTGCTGGGTGGGCGCCCTATGGGGTGGCCACCTGGCTAAAGCCCAGCCAATTATCACTGAAAGAATTATAGAGGGGAACAAAAACTATGCCTGAATTGCCGGAGGCCGAGACTATTGCTCGCGGGCTTTCCCGTCATCTTTCCGGTAAGCTGATAGCTCAAGTCCGGGCACTCCGTCCGGACATCTTCAATCTTCGCCCACGCTCCTTGAAGAAACTTCTGCAGGGGAGAATGATTACAGATGCCGGTAGGTTGGGGAAAAAAGTCCTCCTGGAAGTGGAGGGTGGGAACAAATTAGTCTTCTCTCTGGGAATGAGCGGTCAACTATATCTATTATCCGCTAAGGAAGCCCTCCCCACACATACCCACTTACTCCTGGTTTTTTCCGGATTAAAACAGTCGCTCATCTTTCGCGACCCCCGCCGATTTGGTCGGATAGACCTGGTTGGAAAGAATTCGGTGAAGGGTGCATGCACGGCGTTGGATAAATTGGGAGCGGATGCACTCTCAATAAGCGAAAACGAGTTCATAGCGGTAATATCTGTAAAAAAGCGGCAGATAAAGCCCCTGTTATTGGACCAGACTTGCATCTGTGGTTTGGGGAATATCTATGCAGATGAGTGCTTGTTCCGGGCAAGGATACATCCCCTTAGCCGAGCTGATGAGCTTGACCAAGGGGAGCTTCGTCATCTATATTGGGCTATGCGCGAGTTACTATTGGAAGCCATTAGTGAGGGTGGCTCCAGCATCAGTGACTATGTTGACGCGTCAGGAGAGATGGGGAAATTTCAAGCGCAGCATAAAGTTTATGGGCGGGAGGGTGAATCGTGTCCGGTATGCGGCGAGAGAATCGTGAAGGTCAGGGTAGGAGGTAGGGGGACGCATTTCTGCCCCAGGTGCCAGAGTGAAGGAAAGCCATAACTTTCCCCTAGATAGCTTTCGTTTTCTTCCGTAAATACTCTTCCCGCGCTTTTTCCATATCCTCCATCATCTTTTCATTCACTCCGCGCCGGCGGTTGGCGACATCCCGGAGGTGGGCAGTTAGAACAATGGCTATTAATCCCAGGGCGGTTATCAGCGCCAGATAGTTGCTCTCTCCGTTTGCCAGAATGATTTTTAGCCAGGGTTGAGCCTGCACAACCGCCCAGTGGTATTTCAACCAGGAGGTCAATGTCAAGAGCGGTAGAGTGGCGCTCACCATCAGAATGCTGACCAAGGTCATCCTGCTCTTTAATGATAGCGCCACCCCTCCCACTAATAGACAGAAAGCCGGAGTGACCGGCGAGAGGATGGCTACTGCCCCAAAAGTGGTGGCTAAACCCCGCCCGCCGCGAAAACCAATGTAAATGCTATAATTGTGACCGGTGACGGCGGCCAGGGCAGTGAAATAATGAATTCCCGGGAAACCCCACAGAAGAGCGAGCAAGGTGGGCAAAGCGCCTTTGGCTACATCTATCAGCATAGCGGTTACGAACCAGCCGGTGCCCAAAAGTCTGCCCAGATTGCGCGCTCCCAGATTGCCGGTGCCCAACCGGTCCAGCTGGTGCCCGGTCTTCAGCTTAACGATGAGATATGAGGTGGGCAGACTGCCGACTAAATACCCCAAAACCACAAAGGATAAACCCTTAATAATGAATCCCCAGCAGTCCATTTTTCTCGCTTTTCGTGGAGGGTTTTTAGTGAATTTGCATAAGGCTGCCATTGAAAATCAACCTGTCATTTTGATTGACAGAGCAGTGCGCGAATTATATCATTATTTATAAGCCATTTAAACTGGTGAGGAGATGGAAGCCTGATGAAAGTTGTATATCTGGATAATAATGCCACCACCCCGCTTGACCGGCGGGTGCTGGAAGCTATGCTGCCATACTTTACGGAGCGATATGCTAATCCCTCCAGTGTCTATGCCATAGCCAAAGAAGTGCGCCGGGGGATTGAGGAAGCAAGAGAGAAAGTAGCTAAGGCTTTGGTCTGCGATGTTGGCGAGATAATTTTTACCGGCGGCGGAAGTGAATCCAATAACACCGTGCTGAAGGGCGTGGTCAGTTATAACAAAGGTAAGGGGCATATCATCACTTCGTCTGTGGAACATCCTGCAGTGCTGCAAGTTTGCAAAGTGCTGGAAAAAAAGGGCGTGGCGGTTACCTACCTGCCGGTAGATGACAAAGGAATGGTTTATCCGCAGGAATTGGAGAAAGCCTTTCGCGATGATACCATTCTGGTCAGCATAATGTTCGCCAATAACGAGAGTGGAACCATCAATCCGGTGGAGGAGCTAGGGCTTCTATGCAAGAAGAAGGGCGTGCCCTTTCACACCGATGCAGTGCAGGCGGTTGGCAAGCTTCCCGTCAACCTTAAGGGTCTGCCGGTGAATTTCCTTTCCCTTTCGGCACACAAGTTTAACGGTCCCAAGGGGGTGGGAGTGTTGTTTGCCCGCAAGGGAACGCATTTTGTCCCGCTCATCCAGGGAGGTCATCAGGAGAAGAACCGACGGGCGGGGACCGAGAACACCGCCGGTATCGTCGGCCTGGGAGAAGCTCTGAGCCTTGCCGTCGCCGAGCAGAAGCAGGAGATAGTGGAGGTAACCCGTCTGCGCGACATGTTACACAACGGCGTTATTGAGCGCATCAACGATGTCCGCCTGCTCGGGCACCCCACAATGCGCCTGCCGGGCACTTGCACTCTGGCGTTTAAGTATTTAGAAGGCGAATCCATTCTGCTCTCGCTGGATATGGAGGGAATCTGTGCCTCCACCGGCTCGGCTTGTTCCTCCGGAACACTAGAGGCCAGTCATGTATATCTGGCGATGGGCTGCAGCCACGAGGAGGCTCAGGGAGCGGTGCGTTTCTCTCTGGGTCGGTTCAATACCGAGCAAGATGTGGAATATGTCCTGGGAAAACTCCCCCCCATCATCAAGCGGTTGCGCGACCTCTCCCCGCTCACTCCCAAAGGATATAACTCCTAAACACCCCGGGCAAATAAGTTACAACCGCCGGTTACTCTCGGCGGTTGTATTGTTTGTCCCAATCACTGCAGGGGTGGATTTAATTAAGAGGCTTATTCTATGCTTCCAGTTCTATTAACCTTCCCCAGTCGTCGTGGAAATCGTGGCAGGTGAAGAGAAGTATCTGGTAATCTTTGGATAATTCGGTGAGTATTTTTTTTGTGGCTTCTCGCCGCTGGTCATCAAAATTCACGGTGATGTCGTCCAGAATCAACGGGGGGCGAACTCCCCCGGTCAGGTGGCGGACTAGCCCCAATCTAGCCACCAGATAAAATTGGTCCTGGGTGGCGGTGGAAAGTTTTTCAATATTCACCATCTCTCCCGTCTCCGGTGCTTTTGCGGATATAGTAAGGGAGCTAGCGTCCAGCTCCACTTCAGAATATCTTCCGCCAGTGATGGTGGATATATAGGTCTCCAACTCTTTCTTGATTGTCGGAACTGCATTTGCCAGCGTCTGTTGATAGGCTATCCCCAATAGCTCTTTTGCTTTTAGCAACACTTCTATGCGATGCACATAGAACTCCTTCCATTCCAGCAGTCTCTCTTTCTCTTCCTCCAGACCGGTCAATTGCTCCGGGTCGGCATCTATGCTCGCCAGGCTACCCTCAATGGTAAGGAGTTCTTCCTTTAACCCGGTAGACCCCACCTCCAATTGGCTTACCTCTTTTTCCAGATGAAGCAGCGCCTCGGCAAACTCTGCTGAATTAATATCCCTCTTTAACGCGTAGGGAAGTAGCTTCTCTTTCTGCTTATAAAGATAATCCAGGCGCAATTGGTCTGTATGCATTATCTTTTCAAATTCACCGAGTTCTTTTCCGCCAGTCAAACCTGAAAGGAGGTTTCTTTTTCCGGAGATTTTTTCTTCTATACTGTTCCGTAAATGACGGTCTTTATCAAAATCATCGTAGTTCCTGTAGCCCACTTTCTGCAGTGCTTTCCCCAGCTCGTCCAGCAGACTGCGTTTTTCACCGAGGGTTGAAGCCATCCTGCGGGACAATAAGACCCAGAATAGACCTAGCAGTGTGGTCAGTGCTCCAATGTTAATGACCACTATGGGAAGTGTGGAGAAACCGGATACCGCACCCCAGATGGCTCCACCCAAAAACCCGATAGCTCCTATAACGGAGAGTAACATACTGATGCGCTTCGTTTTTTTAGATAGACCCGGGGGTTTTTCTGTGGAGTGGAGAAGTGCACCTTGTAAAGATAATATATATTCTGCATCTTCTTGATTGCAGTTGGGGATGCTATCAAGCTCTTCATTTAATTCTTCCAACTCCTTTTGACAGATGCGAGCCTTATCCAACTGAGCAGACCTCCCCGCCAATTCTATGAGCTCCGCCTCTGTTTTTTGCAGGGTCTGGTTATTCTCCAGCAGTTCTTTCTTATGCTTGTATTTTTCCGCGAGATTATCCTGTTTTTCAGCCAGCTCCACATGTTTGGCTCGCAGTTCAAGTAATCTTCTGACTTTACCGGTCAGCTCAGAGATTGCCTTTTCTACTCCGGCAAGCTGTGCGTCAGTCTCCACCAGATGCTTAGCAGGACCGTCGGCGTTCTGCGCTCTGCTGGTAGCGTCTGTGTGTATCTCGGTGAGCACTCCGCCCACATCTCCGGCGGGCGAGCCGCTGCCGATACCTTGAAGCCTTTCGGCGACACCGGCCTCCTGTTCAATAGCTAGCTCCCCCTGACGCACACATGCGGTGGCTAGAAAGAACTCCCGGTTGGGACAACCGCAGAGCTCGGTTATATGCTTATTTATGGCTTCGGTAGAAGTCAGTCTCTTCCCATCGCCGGAAAGCTCCCCCAAGCCCCTGCCGAACTCCTTCACCAATTGATAGGGCTTACCATCATCATCCTCAAAGGATAACTCTAAACGGAAGCCTCCCTCCCTTCCCCAGCTGGCCAGAGAGAGAACCTCCTTCGCTTTGGTATTATGTGGAGTGAATAAGGTGGTTACCAATGCTTGCAGAATAGTTGATTTGCCGGATTCGTTAGGACCTTTTATGATATTTAAACCCGGCTCAAAGTTGAGCCTTCTTTTCCCGGAAAATCTTCCGAAGCCCTCCATAATGAGATGTTGTAACCTCAAATGCTATCCGCCCCCTTGCCCAGTCTTCGCAAGCCCTCATTCAGCACCTCGCTCAAGAAGGCTCTTTCATCGTCGGTCTTGGCTTTATCTATCTCCTCCGCTACCAAACCGGCGAAGTGACCGGCGATAGTGCGCTCTCCGAAATCGCCGGCAGAAATTTCCTCCACCGGTTGGAGGTGATTGATGACCTCTAGATGTAAAAAGTTAGCTCCGTACTCTGCCAGAAACTCCTCTCGGTCAAGCATAAAACCCGGGCCGGCGACACCCGATAGCTCTAAAAATAAAACCAAATCAGAGTCTTTTCTTTGGGCGAAGAGGGAGTATAAATCCTCCGGCTTAGTGAGCGGCTCTACTTTGAAGCATAGATTCTCTATTCTTATCTTACCCACTTGTTCGTAATGAGTTGATAGGGTTTTACCCACCGGGTCAAACTCCGCTACTATAACTCTCCCGGTGCCGGTCTGGTCTTTAGCCGTCGGCTCCATTGCCCCGGGATAGACTGCACGCGGTTTTTTGCTTATCTCCCGAAAACTGTGCCAGTGCCCCAGAGCGATGTAGTCAAATCCACTCTTAGCAAGCTCCTGAGGATAGATGAGCATGGCGTCTTCGCTGACCTGACCGACCACCGAGCCGTGAACCATAGCGATGTTCAGACCTGCCTGCGGATGCGGGGAGAGACCGCTCAGCGCATTCTCATTGTAGCTCGCTTTAATGTAGGGCTTGCCGGTGACGAAGACAATGCCGGGTAGGTCGTCAAAGAGGTAGGAGGGGTCTTGGGGGGTGATGAGATGGGCATTCTCCGGCAATTTAAGAGTGTGATAGGGCGAGGAGCTGTCGTAGGCGTCGTGGGTGCCGGGGAGAATAACTACCCGCACCCCGGCAGTGGTCAGCTCGGTGAGGGCTTTGGCTACCAAAACTGAGGTAGCCGTGGAGACTCTCGGGGAGTCAAACAGGTCGCCGGCGATTAGCAAAAGGTCTGCCTTTTCTTGCACGGCTAACCCCACCAGCCTTTCCAGAGCCTCGCGCAGGTAAAGGCGGACCTGCCCACCGCCGAAGGCGCTTTTGGTGCCCAGGTGAATGTCTGCGGTATGAATGAATTTTATCGCCATTATCTCTCTAAGTATTACTGGATTTTTATGCGATAAATATCACCCGTAGTCCAACTGCAATTGAGCAGATAGGTACCGTCGTAAGCCAGGCCCTCAGGATTCTCCGTCGGAGCGTTGAATGATACTATTACCGAGCCATCCTGGGGGTTAAGCTGGTAGATTTTTCCGCTGAGAAAATCAGCCACCCACAGATTGCCGTTAATATAGGCGATGCCCTCAGCTTGCCCGAATGGGGCGGGAATCTGACTGATGACCGCGCCGCTATCCGGGTTCAACTGATAGATTGTGTCCGTCTCGGTATCTCCGCACCAGAGATATTCGCCGTCGTATGCCATGCCTACCGGAGCTGGACCCGGCGAAGGATATTCCTTCAGTATCTCCCCGGTTGTAGGATTCATTTTGAATATTTTCGCGTCATACCAATCACAGGACCACAGGCCGTTGTCAAAATATACCAGGTCCTCAATATGCTCGGTGGGAGCGGTGAAGGAGGACAATACATTGCCGGTGGCATAATCCAGTTTATAGACATTAGGATAACCTTCGTTCATCCAAGCGGTATGCCAGAGATAGGTGCCGTCGTATTCTAAGCCCACGGCATAATCCCCCGGAGAGTGATAGAGGGTGATGTAAGAGTAGAGCTGTTCGCTGCAGCTGGTGCAGATGGCGAGTAAGAATATGCTCGCCATAATGACGCTGACTTTTTTCATTGTTTATGTCCTTTCTGGTTGGGTTGATAGCGGGACATCACTGGGAAAATAGCTACATTATCTTTATGATAGCACAGTCAAGGCAAAATGGATTGACAAATTTATCGTTTGTTGATAAAGTATCTTGCGGAGGTGGTCAGGCGACCGCACTGGCTCCGGTGACGGAGCGGTGAGGAAAGTCCGAACTCCATAGGGTAGGGTGCTGGGTAATGCCCAGGGGGAGTAATCCCACGGAAAGTGCCACAGAAACTACACCGCCTAAGTCGGCAGGAAGGCTTCGGCTGGAGAGCTGGCCGGTAAGGGTGAAATGGCGAGGTAAGAGCTCACCGCTGGATGGGGTAACTCGTCTGGCCGGGTAAACCCCACTCGGAGCAAGGTTAAACAGGGCTATGCTGAAAAGTCCGGGCGACCCGCCCGGTGAGCGCAAGCTCCATAGTCCGGGTAGACCGCAAAGAGGAGGAGGGTAACCTCTCTCCCAAGACGAATGGTCGCCGGCGGTAAATTGGATGGGGAGAAAATCTACCGCTTACAGAATTCGGCTTACGACCACCTCCCGCCCCGAATACGCATTAAAAGCCACCCAAGTAAGTGACTATTACAAACTTAGTAGTTTTATTTTTGATAGTTGTAATTCCATTTATCTATTTTCATTTAGAAAAGAGGAGAAAGAAATGAAATTATTAAAGATAGAAAGTAAAACGACGAAACGGTATTGTGTTCTGTTATTTATAGCTGTGTCTGTATTCTTCTTCAGTATTGGGCAACTGCTAAGTGGAGTAGCTAATGCAGGAGAGGAATACATTGTTAATGTTAGCGTGGATACTTATATATACTCCGACAACCCAAATGACAGTTTTGAAGGGTTATCAATTGTATATGGTGGAGGTATGCCAACTCTTTCCTGGAGAGGAATGTTCTACTACGATCTCAGTTCTCTGCCCACTGGAATACAAATTTCATCAGCATCTTGGCGCATCTTTGCAATAGGATATGACGCACCACCCCAAGATTTTGCACTTTATGAAATCTCTGAAGATTGGTGGAATGAAGACAGTGCTACTTGGACTTGGAATAACTATCTCAACAGCTACGAAGGCAATCCCCAATTGATACACGATGGTATAGAGAATACTGCCGGCCAGTGGTACGAGTTCCCGTTTAATGATTTAACAGTGCTCCAGAAATGGGCTGATAACCCTTCCACAAACCATGGATTTATGTGGAAAATGGTTAATGAATTCACTGAAGAATCTATTTTTAGAATAATAGTATCCACTTATGAAGTGCCCTATTTTGGAAGTAGCTTACTCATTCGTGACTACTACCTAGATATTCAACCCACATCATTGGGGGCAATTAAGGCTCTGTATCAATAAAGTATTTCTTTCCTTCTGATAAAACCTCCTCTTTTATAGGGGAGGTTTTTGTTATGAAATAGGCACAAGTTCAACTTCAGCGTGAGGATTAGTTGCGTGAGCTGTCACTCCACTACCAGCTGGCTTTTACACTTGAGAGAGAAAATCGTAAGCTTCGGTAACCGCAGGAATGAGTAGAATTATGCAGACCGCTCTCCAGGACCAGAGGAACCATTTTTTGGAGATGCGTATATCCTTGGTCTCGGTTATAAAATAGTAGATACCGAAGCCTACAGCCAAGGAAAATACCAACAAACCTGAATTGACCAGAATAAGTGACCGGGAAGAGAGATTAACGAACAAGGTCATATTCAAAAAGAAAGCCAGCTTCATCCCCACAACCACCGTCGCCCCCACCGCCAAACTCATATCCACTACATTTATGTCCGTAGTGAACACCCGAGCCTTATACAGTAGATAGATTATCAGCAGGGCTATTAGCCCGGCAGAAAACATCAACAAAAAATTTATGGCTAGAGCATCTCCTGTGTAGCGATAAATTTGTCCCCCACTGCTCACTAGATAATGCTTATAGAAGGTAACGAAGACCAACTCCAACAGGGCTAAAGCTACACCCCCTTGCCACGCTCCGGCAATAAGATGAATAGTGCTGCGGAATATACTTTCTCTCGGCAAGTTCTTGGGCTTTTTTTTAGCCATAATCTGCTAATCCTACCTAACCCGCAAAGAACATTCCGCACCAACAGCGTTTTTCGTCCTTAAATATCTGCTGGCTCTCAAAGTGGCAGGGGCAGAGCAATGCTAAGTCCTTCATCAGTTCACCTGTGCCCAACCGGCAGGGACAGAGCTTCACTCCCTGGCGCTCCTCAATATCCAGGATGCTCTCTATGAGCATCTCCAGATGAGCGCTATCGGGATTGAGATGATAGCCTTTAGACCTGGCGAATTCCTCTATCAACTCCCGGAACATTTCCTGACGCTCTTTTCTGGAAATAAGAGCAGTATTGCTGGACCCAACCGTAGTCTCAATACCATGCGTATCGCCTCCCACCTTTATGGGCGAAGGAGGGGTAAGAAATAGTCCTAGCAATGTAGCCGATTCGCTCAGATTGACAGGCACATAGTCGTCTTTGACTTTGCAGGTGGGGCAGACTTTTGGCGGGGCATAGCCCCAGTGCAGGTCGCCGCAAGTGCGACAGCGATAGAGTCTTTTGAAGAGCCTTCTTATCATCATCTCACCTCTTACCTAAACTTCTAATATTTCTTTGTATCTATCCGGATTGTAACCCACACAGACCTGCGCGCCGTCAACGACCAACACCGGGAAGTCTCTGCCGCCGGTCAGCTCTAAGACTTTGTCTACCGCTTGCTTGCGCTCCTCACCGACAGCCAGGTCAACATCAGTGAAGCTGAAATCCACCTGGTGTTCCTTCAAAAACTGCTTCGCTTTGCGACAGTAGGGGCAGGTGGATAGAGCGTAGAGATGAACCTGCATATCTTTCCTTTCAAGCAAAACCCCCACTTCCGGTGGGGGATAACTTTTGGTGGGCAGATTCGTGCCAGTGAAACTAGCGCACCGCCTTAAAGTTTTTCTGTAAGCAATTTATTACTATATTCTTTATAGCATCTTGCACAAAACCCTCGCAATGTCAAACCGGGTGCATTCACTTTTCCAATGCTCTCTTTATAATAAATTTCACCGCTTGCAATACTTTGCCCACACTTATCGCACCAACGCGAATTTCTTGCATGCGTTTCTTTCAAAAATTTTAGACTATCATATTTGCTCATAAAATTATTTTTGGAGATAGGGGTAAGCTAGCCCCAAATCTTATATAAATTTATTGAATAATTTTGGTGGGCAGAACAGGGCTCGAACCTGCGACTTCCTGCGTGTAAGGCAGGCGCTCTTCCAACTGAGCTATCCGCCCAGGGTAAGCTATGTATAACACGGGAACTGGAGGTTGTCAAGAGCTATCCCCGGCAAGCTGTCCCACCAGCTGTCCACAGGCGGCGCCTATCTCCTTGCCCAGGCTCTTTCGGACGGTGACCGTATTCGGTCCGGAGAGCATTAACGAATAGAACTCCTCCACTGCTTCTTTGCTGGGGGCACTATAAGTCAGAAGGGGCGAGGGATTGTAGACAATCAGATTTATCTTGCAGGGCAGGGAGCGGGTGAGCGAGAGGAGCTCTCTTGCCTCCCGGGGGCTGTCGTTTAAGCCGGCTATAAGAACATATTCAATCGTCGGCCTTTCACCGGTAATCCGTTCATATTGGGCTAGTTCCGCAATCAGCATTTTTATCGGATATTGCCGGTTTATGGGCATCAACTGAGAGCGCAGCCGGTCGTTGGGGGCGTTGAGCGATAGCGCTAATCGCGTGCCCAACCCGGACTCGGCAAGTGTGCGCATCCCCCGGGGAATGCCCGCGGTGGAGACGACGATGTGTCTTCTGCCGATAGAGAAGAGCTTTCGCATCCATTGCAGAGCAGGGAGGACCGCCGGAAGATTGAGCAGAGGTTCGCCCATACCCATAAATACAATATTGCGCACCGAGTCGGGACCGTGCTCGCCGACGGCTAATCGCAGCTGGTCCAAAATCTCCCCGATGGTCAGATTGCGACGGAAACCGAGGGTGCCGGTGGCGCAGAAGCTGCAGCCCAGACCGCAGCCCACCTGCGTGGAGAGACAGAGAGTGCCGTGGTTCTCCGCCGGCAAAAAGACCATCTCTATGTAATCACCGTCAGCTAAACGCAGGAGATACTTGACCGAGTGGTCGCTTGCCGAGGTCTGGGAGTCCTCAATTACCGACTGCGTCAGAATGCAGCGTTCGTCCAGAAGATGGCGCAAGGAGGCGGGTAAATTGCTCATCTGCTCAAGGGAAGTGGCACCATCATAGTGTAGCCAATGTGCCAGCTGGTCGGCCCGGTAGGAGGGTTCGCCCAGCTCTTTGGTTAGGTCAACGAGCTGGTTGTGGTTCAGGGATTTCAGGTCCGGTTTCATAAAATTTGTTATGATTTCTTGTGGCGGAGATTCTTCGCCTTGCAAAAGCAAGGCGCATCTCCGCTAGTGAGGTCTGAACTATTTCCCAAAAGCCTCGGCAATCTTTTTCCGGAACCATTCCATCCGCTTCACTATCTCCCGTTCGTAGCCGATTTCCTTGGGCTTATAGAACTCCCTGGGCTCGGGTAGATACTTTTGAGCGACGAAGCCCCCGGGGAAATCGTGGGGATAGAGGTAACTCACCCCGGCAGGCAGACGGTGCGGCGGCAGGTTGCGCAGGTGAAGGGGAACAGCCATAATGGGATTTTCCTGAAGGTCGGTCTGAGCCCGGTTTAGCGCCATATATGCCGAGTTGGATTTGGGCGCGGTGGCAACATAGATGGCGGCTTCAGCCAGAGGGATGGCTCCTTCCGGTAGCCCCATATGTTCCAGGGCTACCATCGCCGAGGTGGCAATGGTCAGAGCCTGCGGGTCGGCTAAGCCTACATCCTCGGCAGAGGAAATGACCAGCCGGCGGGCGATGAACATAGGGTCTTCGCCGGCGATGAGCATCTTCGCCAACCAATACAGGGAGGCATTGGGGTCGCTCCCGCGCAAGGACTTGATGAACGCGGAGACGGTCTGGTAGTGTTCGTCTTCGTCGGCGTCGTAATTGATGTGCCGTCCTTGCGTTGACTCCTTGGCGGTCTCCAGATTGATGTGCACTACACCTTTCTCGTCGGCAGGCGTGGATAGAACCGCAATTTCCAGAGCGTTCAAGACTCGGCGGGCGTCTCCTCCGGCGATGTCCAATAGAAAGCTCTCCGCCGGTTTGTCCAGCTCAACTTTCATATAGCCCAGACCCAGTTCCGCATCGCTCAGCGCTCGCTGCAATATCTTCTGAAGCTCTTCTTTCTCCAGCAGTTTGAGCTCAAAGACGGTGGAGCGGGAGAGCAGGGGTGAATTAATACTAAAGTAGGGGTTGTGCACGGTGGCGCCGATTAGGATTATCGTGCCGGCTTCGGTGTGGGGCAGGAGGGCATCTTGCTGGGCTTTGTTGAAGCGGTGTAGCTCGTCTATGAAAAGGATGGTGCGCCGTTTGTTCGAGCGCAAGCGGTTTCTGGCTGATTCCACCTCGGCGCGCAGTTCTTTGACGCCGGCGGTTACCGCATTGAGGGCGATAAAGGTGCTCTCCGTGGTGCCCGCCACTACTTCGGCGAGGCTGGTCTTGCCGCAGCCGGGAGGACCGGTGAGGATGAGGTTGGAGAGACGACCGGCTTCCAGCATACGGCGTAAGAGCCGGCCCGGTCCTAGAATATGCTCCTGACCGACGAACTCGGCAAGCGTTCGGGGGCGCAGGCGGGCGGCCAGGGGCTTGGCTTGTTCCTCGGCGAGATTCTCCTGGGGAAAAAGGTCGCTCATAGGGAGATAATAGCAGAAATCGGGGGAGGAGAGGAGAAAAAAATCCCCGCGGTGCCGTGTGAAGCGCCGAATTTTAGAACCTGTTTACCAGGTGGGTGGCTTGCGGTCTGTTTCCTGACTCCCTCGCAAGGGCCTGCAATCTACAAACCAACTCAGCGTCCCAATCTAAATTCGTTGGCTCTAAAATTTCGCTCCATCACGAGCAGGGCAGGGAAGAGTATTTCTAAAGCGATGATTACCCTGATTGCTCGGTGATTATAATCCTCTCCCCGGAATTTGTCAAGGGGTGGAAATGTTAAATCGGATATTAAATATATGCTATATAAATGTTAGCTTCGCCTATAACAAGTCAACCGGGTCAACATCCACATAAATTCTGGCAAAACGTCCCTTTCTCCCCCAGGGAAGATGGCGTATGGCGGAGAGCATCTCCTGAAGGACGCTTGCTTTTGGCGCGGAGAGGATTATCTGCCAGCGGTAGTAGCCGCGCAGGCGGGATATCGCCGCCGGGGCGGGACCGAGAATACGCACCTCGGAAAGTCCCTTCTCCTGTTTGGCGGTCTCCAACTGGTGGCGTAGCTTCGCCGCTTGCTCCTTCGCCACTCCTTTCCGGCGGTCCTCTATCATCACCACTGCGATTCTACTGAAGGGTGGATAGAGCAGTCGTCTACGGAAGCCTATCTCCTGTTCGTAGAATCGGGGATAGTCCTGCTCGGAAGCCAGGGTTACCGCATAATGCTTGGGCTGATAGGTCTGGATGATGGCTTTGCCCCCGACAGCGCTCCTTCCGCTTCGGCCACAGACCTGAGTGAGCAGCTGGAAGGTGCGCTCACCAGCCCGAAAGTCGGGCAGAGCCAGAGCGGTATCGGCGCTTATTACCCCCACCAGGCTCACATTGGGATAATCCAACCCCTTTGCCACCATCTGGGTGCCGACCAGGACTTTATATTCCCCCTTGCCGAAGGCGGAGAGTATCTCCTCGTGACTGCCGGCTTTGCGGGTGGCGTCGCCATCCATACGCACCATCCCCACCCCGGTCAATATGTTCGCCAGTTCTTCCAGCACCTGCTCGGTTCCCAAACCGAATAACTCAATCTCCCCCAGACCGCACTCCGGGCATTTGTTGGGCAGTCCGCGATTATGATAGCAGTAATGGCACTCCAGGCGGTTGGTGGTTTGATGGTAGGTCAGGGTAACATCACATCGCGGGCAGCGCAGGGTGTGCCCGCATTCTTTGCATATTGCCACGGTAGCATAGCCACGCCGATTCTGCAGAAGGATGGTCTGGAGTCCGGCGGACTGGTTTTGTAAGATGGCGTTTATCAATTCCGCGCTGAAGAAGCGGGAGGTGCCGTAGAGCTCCGCTCGGCGCATATCCACCACTTTTACTTCTGGCAGGGAGAGTGCCTCCACCCGGTTGCGGAGCACCGCCAGAATATATTTGCCGGTGGTGGCGTTGTAGTAGGATTCCATACTGGGAGTGGCGGAGCCCAGGATGACCGGCGCCGGCGGCGTGGAGATTGCCGAGCGTTTGATGACGGTATCCCGACCGTGGTAGCGGGGATTGGGCTCGGACTGTTTATAACTGGAGTCGTGTTCCTCGTCAACTACGATAAGACCGATGTTTCCCAATGGGGCGAAGACCGCCGAGCGGGGACCGACCACTGCGGAGAGCCTCCCTAGTCGGGCGGACCGCCAGACGGCGAAGCGGTTGGCTAGAGTCATATTGGAGTGCAGAACGCCCACAGTAGGACCGAGCGCCTGACGAAAGCGCTCCATCGTCTGCGGAGTCAGCGATATCTCCGGCACCAGAATTATTGCGGTCTTACCCTCAGCCAGGACTTTCTCCACCGCCCGTATATAGAGGTAGGTCTTGCCGGAGCCGGTGACGCCGTATATCAGCAAGGTGGCGTGTTTTCCCGCGGAGAGCAACTCGTCTATCTGTTTGAGGGCGGTTACTTGTTCCTCAGTTGGTGATAACGGCGGAGGAGGAAGGTATGTCGCCGGTCCTTCCTCCGGCTCCAGGCAAATGTATGCCAAGCCCAGTTTTAGCAAGGATTTGACCGTCTCCCGGGTGGTGGCCGCCTCAACCTCTTTAAACGAGACCGGAAAGAGCGAGGAGAGCAAGATATTCAATGCCTGAGCTCGGTTCTTGGCTCGCTTGCCCTCTTTGGAGAGATAACCTTCAGCCTGTTCGCGGTCAACCAGGGCGAGCAGGGTTTGCCGATAGACCTCCTCGGGGTTGGTGATGAAGGGGATTATGCCGGCCAGGCCGGCGCCGGTGAGAGCGCGCAGGGTTCGGCGGACGGACCAGTGGTCTAATCCCGAAAGAAGGGCGAGCTCTTCTAAGGTTGCCAATCCTTTCCTCTGTAAGTATTCAACGATAATCCGATGAGTCTCGTCCAGGTTCTCCCAGCTGGCTCTCTGGCTGACCGCCTGGATGGTTAGTGTGGCCAGGTCGTGGCATTTTAGTTTAAGCCCCCCGGGGAGCATAGCATTGAGGACCTCACCTATAGGGGAAAGGTAGTATTCGGCGACCCAGTTGGCCAGTTCCAACAGGTGGGGAGTGAACATAGGGAGATAGTCAACCGGGCGGAGGACTTCCTTTATCTCCGCAAAGCTGGGTCTTTCCGCCTTGCCTAGCACAATCCCGGGCATTTCTCCCTGCTTGCCGAAATTGACTAAAACCCGGTCGCCGACTGAGAGCAGACCTACTCCAGCGGGAGGGACTCCGTAAGTGTAGGAGCCTCCCACCGCCACCTCTACGGCGACATTCACATATTCGGGATAATCGCTCATTACGACTATGATAAGAGAAAAACCCCCCTTTGGCAAGGGGGGATATGGCTTAATGAATATTTTCGGTGGCTATTCGTTCTCCCCCGGCTTGGGGACATAACTATCCACCCAGGGGAGAAGCGAGGGCAAGACCAGACCATCTTTATTTTTTTCATTCAGGTTGACCCAACCGATGAAAGGGCTCAGGTCCGGGTCGTATTCGCCAGCATAATCAGTGTAAGATACCTTCATCCAATTGCCTTTGGTCTCCAGAAAATCTACTTGCTCCAGAAATTTTATCTCCTCCTTGACCGCCACAAGATTAGCGGTCTCTTTCGGCTCCTGGCGGAGAGGAATTCCACTCGGACTGATGCCGGTATAGACCGTCGGCTGATGGAAGGAGCTGATATATAGATAGATTAAAGACCCGATGTAGTCCTCCTCCGCTTCATCACCCATAAAATAGACCCCTAGAGAGCCGACATCCGGATAGAAAGCCAAATGCCCCAGCGACATCGGTTTGGGCTCAAAGTCGGTGAAATACCATTTTAAAGCACGGGGATAGGTCTTTTGGTGATAACCTGGCAGGGCTACATCCAGCTGAGCATAAGAGAGTTCCTCTACTTCGGGCATATAGATTCCGGCGACCCAGCGAATGTCTTCCCAGTCAAAGTCCTCGGCGGGGACGATGTAGATTTTTCCCTTACCGATGCTTCCCGCCCAGGTAGCGCCGGTGAACAGGGGATAGGCGAATCGTTCGGTGGACTGGTTGTAGTCCTGGGTATAAAAATAGCGGTAAGTGCAGGTAACCGTCCGGGATTCCTGCGGCGCAAAAGGCACTGCCCAGGAAGCGGAAAGCATTTGGGCCGGATATAGGGGCTGGTTACCCCAGCTAGCATAATCCGGGTCGTCTTCGGAAAGAATATATTTGCGGAAATAGAGCGGTTCACCCAGTGCCGGCTCTTTAGAGTTTAGCGCCTGCAAAAGAGCCGAGAACTCCTCCCAACTCAGCCCCATCTCTTGGCGCAGTTCCGGGTTGTAAAGACCTTGATATAACCCTTCGGTAGCCATCTCCTGGTTATTCACCTGAATGGAGAGTTCATCTTTCAAGTCTTCAAAACTGCTGGCGATGCGGGAGACAAATACGGTCCCTATTTCCAGCGGTAGATACATTATCGCCGTCTGCTCCTCCCCACCATTTTGAAAGGTGAAACCGGCGGTAACATCGGCATAGGTAGGGTGGAGCTCCACTACTACTTCCTCGCTCTCCATAGAGATGTCCGGATACGCTCCCAAGGTGGTCACCGGTGCGGGATTCTGAGTTACCGAGCCAAGATAACCGGCGTCAGCAATGACCAGAGTTGGTAAGAGCAAAAGAATTAAGATGGGAATAGCTTTATTCACGGCAGTCCTCCAATGTAATGAGGGTTGAGAACCACGGCAATGTTTATTCCTGTGCCTGCACCACGGTGAAGGCGGTTAAAACCCCCCTAGCTAGCCCCCCTTAAAAAGGGGGGGATGGTCTCTCCTCCCTGCAAGGGGGGGGGCTTTCTGGCGGAGGCTGGGAGCCTCCGCCACAGAAGAGCGATATTTATTCCTGCGCCTGCACCACGGTGAAGGCGGTCACATCCACCACATCCTGCACCGAACAGCCCCGGGATAGGTCGTTGACCGGCCTGGCTAACCCCTGCAAAATAGGTCCGATAGCGGAAGCCCCAGCCAACCTTTGCACCAGCTTGTAGCTGATGTTACCGGCGTCCAGGTCGGGGAATACCAGCACATTGGCTCTGCCGGCTACCGGCGAGCCGGGGGCTTTTTTCTCCCCCACTTTGGGCACCAGGGCGGCGTCTGCTTGCAGTTCCCCGTCTATTACAATATCCGGCGCTTTCTCTTTGGCAATCTTCAGCGCGGCGATTACCTTATCCACATCCTCGTGCTGGGCGGAGCCCTTGGTGCTGAAGGAGAGCAGGGCTACTATGGGTTCAATGCCCAGGAGTTTTTTTGCCGAGCGGGCGCTGGCAACGGCGATGTCGGCGAGCTGGTCGGCGTCGGGCTGGGGGACTACGGCGCAGCCCGCAAAGATGAGGTTGCCCTCGGCGCCGAATTCTTTCGTTGGCAAGACCATTAAAAAGAAACTGGAGACGGTAGAGTTGCCGGGGGTAAGACCGACGCAGTGCAGAGCGCTCTTAACGGTTACCGCAGTGGCGGTAGCCGCGCCGACCACCATACCGTCCGCCATACCCATTCGTACTAGCATAGCGCCGAAGAAGGGCGGGTCGGCGATGATCTTCTTGGCCGTCTCCAGGTTTATGCCCTTCTTCTCCCGCAGTTTCATATATTCGCCGACGAGATGGTCGTAGTGCGGGGAACTCTTTGGGTCTATGGATTGAGGAAGCTGGGAGATGTCGGCGCCGGCTTTTTGGGCGGTGGCGAAGACCTCTTCCGGCTTGCCCAGGATGATGACCTCGCTTGCCAGCCCCTCCGATAATATCCTGGGTGCGGCGGAAATAATGCGCTCATCGGTGCCCTCGGGCAGGACGATGCGCTGGGGGTCTTTCTTCGCCTGAGCATAGATGCGTTCCAGGGCGTTCATTTAGATGGTTCTCCTGAATATGAGATATATTGATGAAGATAGGGGATTAACTGTTTTCTTAAAAATCGAACCACCTTATAATATCCTTAAAGCTATACCCAAAAAATAGTAAAATAGTAAGAATAGATGCAATAAGCATAATTAAGGTGGTAATAGCTGATATTAATTTATGTTCCTTTATCCATCCCCAAATTTTTTTTGTGCGATGTTTTAATGTTCTTTTTTTATATCGTTCTATTTCCGTTTCAAGCGCTAAATTCCTATCATTTATTTCGTCCTTTATTTTTATTGCTTCTTTATAAACTTTTGAGACATAATTAATAATTTCATTTTTTAATCTCTTTAAAACCAATCTGCAATTACCATAACATACTAAATCTATTTTATATTGCCGTAATACATTCGTTGTATTAGCACTTTCATTTAATGTAGGAGAGGATTCTATAGATTTAACAAGTTCTAAAATACTTAATGGTGATAATGTTTTGTATTCTAAAGAAAGACGCTTTCTATCAAACTCATCTCTATTGCGGAATTCATTTTCCTGTATCTCATCAAGTAATTTTAATTGCTCTTTAGAATCTTGAACCTTATGTATGCGTTCCCAGATAGCGTATGCAGATAATTTTATATCATCTGGATGATTTAAACATCTAATTGAATAACTATCTTCCCATCCATTAAGTTCAAACCAAAGCCATAGACTTATTACTTCATTATTACAAATATCAGATAGGATTTTTGTTCTTCTTACAATAGATTCAATATGCTCATATCCTTCTATTGACAGCATTTTGAATATCTCTTCACATTGGCTTATTATTCTATCTATTGTCTCTAGATTTAGACCTTCTAACACTATTATCACCTCTCCAAATAAAATTAACTATGCTTAAAAAATTTCTTCAATTATCTTTATCTCCTCTTGCGTCAATCCGCATAACTCATAGACCAGGAACTACATCTTTTGTAGCGGAAAGCTATAGCTTTCCGCTACAGATACGGTGTATTTTAATCACGCACGTCCACAATGCGAATCTCTTCCTCCGTCAAACCATATAATTCATAGACCAGATGGTCTATCTGCCGGTCCAGCAGTTCTATTTTTTGCTGGTAGGTCTTCTGGTCCGCCTCGGTTTCTGCCGAGTGATATTGTTTTTGGGTGGAGAGCATGTCCTCCACCAGCGCCACCATGCGGTCGTGGCGGGCAACATATTCAGGATTCATAGTATTTGGAGAAAACCAGGTAAAACCAAATTTCTTATGATGGATTGGGTTATCAAGTGTGTATTCATGAAGTTTTCTCAGGTCCTCATTGCTTCTAATCAGATGGTCTGTAAACGATTTCTGCCAGTGAAATGCACCCCTTTCTTCAATCCTCTTATTGATTTCTACTGCTGAAAATGATTTGAATAATTGCATTATTTTGGTTGTAGAATAATTTCCTATATACATTATCAAATGAAGATGGTCCGGCATTATGGCTAAAGCGCTTATTTCGCAGTTCTTCAGAATCGATGTGATTGTCAATGCCTTCAATAAAATAAAAACTCTATTTAAATTATTGAAATACTCTACACGATTGCGCACTATCGTGGTCACAAAATAAGCCTTTCCAGGTATATATATGCTTCTGCGAATGTGTTTGTGAATGCTCATTATTTATCGGTTGAATAATGGCTTGGGGAAACTACATCTTCTGTAGCGACATCTTTTGTAGCGGAAAGCTATAGCTTTCCGCTACAGATACGCTAATGTCCAAACTTCTTCTTCAACCTCTCCACCACCAACGCAGGGACGAAACAACTCACATCTCCACCGCTGGTGGCGATTTCTCTCACTAAGGTGGAATTGAGATAGGAATATTTCTGCGAGGGCATAAGAAAGACGGTGTCCACCTCCGGGGCGAGCTTGCGGTTGGCTAGCGCCATCTGGAACTCATACTCAAAGTCGGAGATAGCCCTCAAGCCGCGGATGAGGATAGTGGCGCCGACCTGGCGGGCAAAGTCAACGGTCAGTCCGTCAAACGGCTGCACCTCTACATTAGCGATATCCTTCACCACTAGCTTGACCATATCCAAGCGCTCCTCAAGGGTGAACAGGGGACCCTTTTTGGGGTTTTTAGCTACCGCCAGGATGAGCCGGTGGGAGATGTGCAGGGCTCGCTCCAGAATATCCAGGTGACCGTTGGTGATGGGGTCAAAGGTGCCGGGAAAGACGGCGATGAGCTGTGTATTTTTCATAGTGTTTGAATCCTTGGTTAAAATCAGAGGGTTGATGATAACTACTTACCGGGAATAATACTATACTTAATTTTAGACCTTTTGCAGAAATTTGCCAGCGTCTGCGTCTGGCTGTCATAGAACTCGTCTCGCCAGGCAAACTGTCTGGACTTGGAGCTGTAATTCCATCTGCCGAAGATTATCTCCTCCACAAAGGGGACTGCTTCTAAGATGTCCCTCAAATCCTGGCGGAAGATATTGGGTGTGGGGTAGGGCTCCATTATCACCCAGGTTCTGTAGCCCCGGCGGTGCAATCTCTCTAAACCGGCTATTCTTTCTTTGAAAGGTGCCGAGCCGGGCTCGTATTCTTTTCTGAAGTCTTCGCTCAGGGAGACTAAGGTTATGCCGTATTCGTTAGAGCAATTAACGCCGTCTCTTTTTGCAATTTCGTCGGGATAAACACCCTTGGTGAGCACATTGCAGGGAATATTCTGGTCGTTAAGCCTGGTGATAATCTTCAGGGTCAGTTCGGCTACTTCCTCCTGTCGGAACATAAACGGGTCGGTAGAAAAACAGAGGTGAACGGATTTTATCTTGTGTTTACATCGGGGAATCTCTTTATCTAATAAATCCAGGGCATTGCGGACAATCTTCGGCTTACACCAATCGGCATACGATTGCACCTGCCCGAAGCGCTTCTTCATCAGCAGAGCATAGCAGGGGTATTTGCAGCCGTGGGAACAGCCTAAAACATGATTTATGCAATAGTCGGAACCTTCAACTCCGGTTTTATATAAAAGCGTCTTTCGGGTTATGGAGTCCAGGGTCATTATTACTCCGCTCGCTTCCCTTAAAGAGTTTATTATACAGCAATCGGCATCTCTACTGCAATTATCAATATATGTTCGCCGAACAGTTGGAGCAGACCGGCGTCTGATTGAGCTCGGTGAGCAATTTCCGGCGAAAGGTTACATATTTATCATTGTTCCAGATATTCTTCAAGCCCTCCCGGAAGGCGTTGCCAAAGTCGTGTATGTTGTCGTAATCCACACAGCAGGGAGCTACCCTCCCGTCCCAATTGACCACCGTGCGAGTGAAAGCCCATACGCAGGGATAGCCCGGAGGGCGGGGCTTAGCCAATTCCACCCCCCAAGCTCCCTCCCGGAAGCGGGAGTATTCAAGGTTTTGGGGAAGATACTCGCGGGCTTCGTCCAAGGTCCACTGGCGGTAATGGGGGATGGAGACCTGAACCAGATAGACACTATCGGCGCCGACGCCTTCGGCGAGCCTGAAGAACTCGGCAACCTCACTCTCGTTATGACGCATCAGGATGAAGCCCAGGGCAATGTGCGGGGTGGCTTTGCCCCGTTTGGCGGCACAGAGGGCGGATATATTCTCCATCACCTGGTTGAAGTCCCCGCGGCGGTGATATTTGGTGTAGGTTTGTTGGCTTACTCCGTCAATGGATATCTCCAGCTTCTCCAGACCGCTCTGAACTATATTGGGGATATTCTCTGGGTTGATGAAATGAGCGTTGGTGCTAATAATTGGTGAGACATTTTTATATGCCAGATACTCTATCATATCAAAGATGCGCGGGTGGAGCAGGGGCTCGCCCAGGTTAGCCAGGTTGACTACGTAGAGATAAGGCGCCATCTCGTCCACCAGGCGGGTGAAATTGGAAAAGTCCATCATACCTACTTTGCGGGTCATTATGCCCATGCCGGTGGGGCAGAGAGGACAGCGCAGGTTGCAGGCGTTAGTAGGCTCTATGAGTATAGTATAGGGATAGCCCCAGCAGTGTGGTCGGCGCAGACGGCGGGAAAGTTGCAGGCGCAGGGTATTGGCAATGCGCAAAGGGGTGTGACGACGCGGAATTTCGGAGATAGGGTCGCGAAAGAGACGGAGCAGGGGGTTGATTTTTGCGAACTTACGGTGGACTTTTTGCATGGCGACTATTATTTACCGCCTTCCGCCTCCTCCACTAGCATAATGGGTATGTCGTCCTTAATAGGATATTTGCGTCCGCATTTTGTGCAGGTTAGTCTTTGATTGGCTTGGTCGTATTCTACCTTCACCTTACAGACCGGACAGGCAAGTATCTCCAGAAGCCGGGGGTCAATTGCCATTGTATCCTCCTACGATATGATTTGTGGTAAGTGAACTAGAGGTCGTAATAAAGCTCAAATTCAAAGGGAGTGGTGCGTTTTGCGTATTCCTTTAATTCATGCTCCCGCTTTTCCGATAACCAAATTTGTATCAGTTCATCTGTAAAAACATTGCCGGCCAGGAGGAAGTCGTGGTCCGCCTCCAACTCGTCCAAAGCCCGGTCTAAAGTAAAGGGCACTTTTTTGAAGCGTCTTTGGATATCCTTAGGGAGTTGCGCCAGGTCTCCTGCTACCGGCGGTCCTGGGTCTATCTTCTCCTCTATGCCGTAGATACCCGCAAGCAGCATTGCGGAGAGAGAGAGATAAGGATTAGCGGTGGCGTCCGGCGGACGGTATTCAATGCGCATCTCTTTTTTGGACTTAGAGTAGGCGGGAATACGGATGGCAGCGGTGCGGTTGGCTTCGGAGTAGAACAGGTAGATGGGCGACTCAAAGCCGGGCATCAGCCGACGATAGCTATTGATGGAGGGATTGGTCAGGGCGAACAGAGAGCGTCCGCAGTGCATCAAGCCACCTACATACCACCGACCAATGGTGGAGAGTTCCTCCGGATTATCAGGGTCGTAAAAAAGCGAGTTGCCGTTCTGGTCGGTGAGGAATTGATGAACATGCAGGCCGGTGCCGGCTGCTCTATGGATGGGTTTGGGCATAAAGGTAGCGGAAAGACCCTCTTCAACCGCCAGGTTACGAATGGTGTATTTTATGAGCATAGTATTATCCGCGCATTTGAGCAAGGAAGAAAAGCCAAGTTCTATCTCCTCCTGCCCGCTGGCACCTACCTCGTGGTGATGATATTTGACCTCTATACCCAGGGTCTCTAACTGCTTGCAGATGGCAGAGCGCAGATGGTGATGGGAATCGTTGGGCAGAATGGCGTGATAGCCCTTTTGCTCTTTTATGCGGTATCCCAGCATCTCTTCGTCGTCGGTCTCTTCGGAGTCAATCTGGAAGTAGGAAAGTTGTGGGTCGGTAGCATAACTTACGCGGTCAAAGATGTAAAACTCAAACTCCGGTGAGAATCGGACTTGCCAGCCGGGATATTTGCTTGCCAAATAGGCTTCCGCCCGGCGGGCTACTGACCTGGGGTCTAGAGGACAGGGCTCGGCTATTTTGCAATCATAAATATCACAGAGGAAGCTTAATGTGCGTTCGGTGAAGAAGGGGTCAATGAAGGCGGTGGAGAGGTCTGGAATGATGGAGAGGTCACCGGATTTGACCGAGGAGTAGCCCAGGCTAGAGCCATCAATGCCTACGCCAATTTCAAAGAGTCGGGGATTATTAACCGCCACAGAGACGGTCAAATGATGCCAGCGACCGATGAGGTCAGGGAATTTCAAGTCTATGGCGCTGGCACCCTCAGATTTGACCAATTCTTTGAGTATGCGGGAGGACTCTTTGGAGTCAGAAGGATTCATAATACTCCTTGAATGATAGATGAACGAATATCTTTGAAATTTAACAGATATAATAGTAAAAGTCAAGATGTTGAAAAGGTGCTGAGGGAGAATAGAGTCTTGGGGTTATATGGAGTCAGCATTTATGCATCCAACTTTTGTGTTCCCCGGAGTGGTTGTTACGTTCAAAAATACTTGACATATCATCAATTATAGGTTAAATTATTACAATAGGTGTCATTGCATCAGAAGCTGACATAAATCATTACCTCAATCCTCAATAGGGAGGCAATATGAGTAAGTTTTTATTTTTTGCCGGCGTTATCTTGGCTTGTGGATTGTTTTCCACAGGAATAACTCTGGCTGACACTTGGACAATGCTGATATATCTGGATGCAGACAACAACCTTTATTCCTACGGTTTAATGGATGTCAACGAGATGGAGTGGGTAACTAGCAACCCCAATGTCAAAATTATAGTGCTCTTTGATGGTGACGGTGTTGGCGATAGCGTCATCTACGATATCCAGCACGATGATGATACCAGCCAAATTACCTCTCCAACCGTTGACGACGGTGGGGCGGTAATCCCTTCCGATGACGAGTGCCATATGGACGATTGGAATACCCTGCAGGATTTCGTCAATTGGGCTATTGCCGAATATCCCGCGGACCATTTTCTATTGGATCTGTGGGACCATGGCAGTGGTATCTTTAAGGAAAAGCCACAGGAATATGGAATCACCAAAGGCGTCTGCTGGGACGACCATGGCTCCGGCGGCTACATAAAGCTCTGGGAGGTGGGGGATGTTCTGGACGCCGCCGCTCAAACTTTGGGCTACGAGTTTGCCATCTGCAGTTGGGATGTCTGCTTACTCGGTCAAATTGAGACCGGTTACGAAATCAAAGACGCTTGTCAAATCAATGTAGCGTCGGAGACTACTATTCCTGGAGAAGGTTTTGACTACACCTCCTTCGGCGTGGTTACCGATAATCCGGACGCCACCCCGGCAGAGCTAGCTACTGCCATCGTCAACGACTACCTGGATTACTACGGCGGTGGGGTTACCCTCTCGGCAATGGATATGGTCTATATGGACAGCACCTTAATTGATTCCTTTAATAGTTTGTGTGACCTATTGCGAGCCAATGCTTACTACTACGAGAGCCAGATTCTTTCCGCCAGAAGTGGTGCTGACTATTGGAATGAGGAGAGTGACCGCGACCTGCATCAATTTGTGCAGGCTATTGCTGATAATGGCTCCTTACCCGCCGACCTACGCAACGCAGCCGACGACTTCCTGACCAAATATGAAACCTTCCTCATCGCTGGCGGGATTCATAATCCCCTGGATGAAGGAGATGGCTTGACTATCTTCTTCCCACTAAATTATACTTCCAATACTCATTATTCTGATTACGAAGGTAACATTGATTTTGTGGACACCAATTGGGATGAATTCCTGGAGATGATTGAAGACCCATATCCTTTGGACCCGGTAATGTTGACCTATCAGAGCTATACCATTGACGACAGCGCCGGTGGCGACGGCGACGGAGTTGCCGAGCCTGGCGAGACTTTAGACCTGACGGTTACAATTAAGAATATGGGGACCGACACTGCTACCAATGTCAACGGCACACTCTCCACCAGTTCCGGCGATGTGGTAATAAATGCGGATACTGCGAGTTTTGGAGATATCGTCAGTGACGGCATTGGAGAGGGGATTTTCAATATCACTATTGACTCTCGGTGTCCTATGCCCGGCTATATAGATTTTGACCTGGCGCTCACCGCCGATGGTGGTTACTCGATAGACGATAGTTTCCTCTTTGTTGTCGGTTCTGGCTTTGCTGATTATATGGAATCAGGCGACAGTCTGTGGAGTCATAGCGGAACCGGTGACCAGTGGCATCTGGAGACCTATCGCTATGTATCTCCCACGCACTCCTGGAAATGCGGCGGCAGTGGCTCCGCTCCTTATGATAATAACGAGCATTGTAGTTTGGTCTCCGTGCCCTTTGTTATTCCTAACGATTTGCCAGAGGTTGATTTCCAGATTTGGTATAATGTGGAAGCTGGTTACGACTGGGTAAAGGTGCTCATCGGCAACGATGGCAAGGGGTGGACGACTTTGGCAACTTATGACGGAGATAGCGGCGGTTGGCTAGCCAAAAACTTTGACCTCTCCTCTATGGCTGGTGATGTCGCTCAGCTGAAGTTTGAATTCTACTCCGACTATTATCTCACCTATGAGGGCGTCTATGTTGATGATGTTTTAGTCGGCGGTCCAACTAATGATGTTCAAATACTCACCTTTAAGGCGACCTCGCAGGACGGCTCTTTGAAGCTCTATTGGGAGACTGCTGACGACGGCTCCGTGTCCGGTTACAACCTCTATCGCCGTATGGTGGATAGCCTGGAGCACGAAAAAATGGCGAGTTTCACCAAGCAACAGGTAAACAACAGTAAAATCAGCCTGGTGGCTAACGACTTTTTCAAGGTCAACGACTCGCTCATAGTCGGTTCTAGCCCCTATACCTACACTGACAGCGGTCTCACCAACGGTGTAGAGTATGAGTATCTGCTCAAGGCGGTAGAATTGAATAAGGAGAATAGCGTAGCCTCCACTACCGGCACCGCCGGCGATGAAACTACGCCGGAGGCATTCTCCCTGGCACAGAACTATCCCAATCCGTTCAGCTCTGCGACCACCATCTCCTTTGCGCTGGCACAGGATTGCCCGGTGCAACTCTCCATCTACGATATTAGCGGAAGACTGGTCACCAACCTGTTGAACGACAACTTGACGGCCGGCAATTACACTCTCCCCTGGATGGGGACTGATGAATCGGGGAAAGAGGTCAGCTCGGGAATGTATATCTGCCACTTAACCGCGGGTAGTTACCACGCCGCTGTGAAGTTGGTTTTAACCCGGTAATAGAGTAAAAAGAGGGGGGGATAATCTTTCCCCCCCCTTTGCTTTATTCAAGTTTAAGCGGTTTTGTCAAAATAAGTATGTATAAAGGATGCCCAAGCATTTTGAAGGCATCAAATTCTAAAACACTTTAGAAGGGGTGTTAACCGATGTTGAAGAGAGCATTACTTGGATTGATGGCATTATCACTCTTCGCGGTGCCGGCAGTTCTGGTTGCCGCTGAGATTTCCAAGCCGCTGGAGGATAAGATAGCCACAACGGCAAGCGATGAGTTGATACCTATCACTATTCGCATGACCGAGCAAATTACCCCCGAGGAGAGGGAATTTCTCACCAGCAGTTCAACTGACCCGGCGGAGATTCGTCTGGCAGTAACCGACCGATTGAAGGAGATTTCCGCCTCCACTCAAGCGGACCTGCTGGCTTATTTACATACTGAGGAGCAGTTGGGCAAAGTTTCCAATATAATATCGCTGTGGATTGCCAATGTGGTGGCTTGCTCGGCGACCTCCGATGTAATTTGGGCTTTGCGGGAACGGAATGACGCCACCGACATTGACTACGATTTCTGCCCCGACCCCCTCTGCGGCATTACCTGGGGTCTGGACAAGATAAATGCCGACGATGTCTGGAATATGACCCCCACCGGCTATACCGGCAACGGCTGCGTGGTCTGTATGGTGGATACCGGCGTGTATAAGACTCACCACGACCTGGAGAACCAGATCTGGAACAACTCCGATGAGACTCCCGGAGATGGTATTGACAACGACGGCAATGGCTATATTGACGACACCTGGGGCTGGAACTTCTATTACAATAACAACAATCCCGACGATTACTACGGTCACGGCACCCACACTGCCGGCACGGTGGGTGGAGACGGCACCGCCGGCACTAATACCGGCGTGGCTCCGGATGTGCAACTGATGGTCTGTGCAGTGGGCGCCGATTTCGGAAGTTGGTGGTCCACCTCCTGGGATGCCTACCAATATGCCGCGGACAACGGGGCGAATTTCATCTCCTTCTCTATGGGTGCACCTTACGGCTATTATACCCAGAGCCAAAGAACCACCTGGCGGGATACCTGCATAAACTGTATCGCCGCCGGGACGCTTCCGGTGGTTGCCATCGGTAATGAAAGGGGTTATTATTCCCCACCCAATGACTGCCGGACTCCCGGTGATGTGCCCGAGGTCATCGGCGTAGGCGCCACCTCTAATGCCGACAACTGGGCTTGGTTCACCAGCCAGGGTCCGGTAGAATGGGATTATTCCGCACCTTATGATGACTATCCCTATCCTCCGGGGCTGACCAAGCCGGATATTTCCGCTCCCGGCGGTAACCATAACTATTCCGACCCAACTAGCGGACAGATTCTCTCCTGCCTTATGGGCAGTCCTACCGGTTACACATATATGGAAGGCACCTCTATGGCTACCCCGCATGTAGCCGGTCTCTGCGCCTTGGTTTATGAGGCTGACCCCGCCCTGTCCTTTGACCAGATTAAGTCGTTTATATATGATAATGCGGTTGACCTGGGTGTGGCTGGGGAGGACAATGATTATGGCTGGGGGCGCATTGATGCCCTGGCTACCATTAACGCCATTCTGGGCCTCACCGGTGTGGAAGTTATCTACTTCACTGCCAGCGAGCAAGACGGCGATGCCCTGTTGAAATGGGCGGTGAATCCCAAAGGCGAGAATGTGCTGGGCTACAACCTCTACCGTGGTGAGCTTATGCCCAACTCCTTTGGCCAAAATACCGTTCTGCCCGCCAAGTCGGATATGCAAAGAATAAATCAGGAGTTAATCACCGGCGATAACCCCTATACTTATGCGGATACCGGGGTTACCAAGGGCACCGTTTATGTCTATCACCTGGAAGCGGTCTATGATGACGGCTCCGGTGTGGTGAGTATAGCCAACCTGAACCTCAATCTGCCCGCCAGCTTCTCCCTGGCGCAGAACTATCCCAATCCGTTCAGCTCTGCGACCACCATCTCCTTTGACCTGCCCACCGCGAGCCAGGTGGAGCTTTCCATCTTTGACCTCTCCGGCCGGAAGGTGGTAACTTTAGTGGACGGCCAAATAGAGGCGGGGACGCACAAAGTAGAGTGGAGTGGAGTTAACTCGGACGGCGATAACCTAACCAGCGGACTTTATATCTGTCGTCTGAGCGCCGGCAATTTCAACAGCGCGATGAAGATGATACTGACCAAGTAAAAGCTGAGAAATTTAGAGACTAAAGGGGTGGGCGCAAGCCCACCCCTTTTTGTTCGCTATCAGTCAAAGTTTAACGATATTTTGTATCTAAAAAATACTTGACTTAAGAGGGAAATGGGGGTTAATATTTGTCAGGTTAACATCAACGATTGCTGCGGGTAGTTTCTATGCTACCAAAAATGTTGTAGTAGTAAAGCAGGAGGCAAATATGGTTAAGAGAGATTTGTTTATTAATATGCTGGTTATGCTGTTCTCTATCGTTTTAGCCCTATCTTCCTGCGATAACGAACCAACTGGATTCGGACAGGTAACCTGCATAGTCTCTGGTGAATATCATTGTGAATTTTTGCGGTGGAATCCCGGTCAAGATTTTCAATATAGCCTAGCCTTCTGGGGCAGCGATTTTGGTCAAAGCCTGGACATCTTTGCCTGGAGCAAATATACACAAAAGATAACAAAATTGGATCTATATTGGGACCCTGCTTCTAAGATTCCCGTTGATGACATTGTCTATGAAGAATACGGTTTTTGTTGGCTAACCTCCTGGAGTAGCGAATATCTCCTTTGTTCTGTAGAAGTTGGCGCTGAAGAGACCGATGAGCTTTGGCAGATAAATGTAATTAATGGTGATACCCAGAGGATTGTTACGCCAAACAATCAACCCATCTATTATCCCGATATATCTCAAGATGGACATTGGTTGACCTATTGCGCATATAAAGATTATGGTGATTATAGCACTTGGGGTATCTGGAAAGTTCAGATTGAAACAAATATATCCCTAACCTTCATAGGAGAACCGGAACAGTTAACCACAGGAGACGGCTATTTCCCTCGCTGGTCTCCCGACGGAAATTTAATTGCTTATGTGGGAGGGACTGAACAGGATTATGAATATAGTATTTATACCATTCCTGCGGAAGGTGGTCCTTCAACTCAGATAACCCCTGATGGTCAAACCAGTTTTAATTGGATAACCTGGTCGCCGGATGGTGCTTGGTTGATTTATTCTCATAATGCTGATTTATGGAAGATACCATCATTAGGCGGAACGCCGGAGCAGATAACTGACAGCCCGGAACCACCGACTTTTCCAGCTTCACCCACTTGACCTAGCAAGGGTGATTTGTGTCCGGATTGGTCACAAGACGGCAAACAAATAGCTTTTATTCGCTCATTTATGGGTAAAAGCTCAATAAATTTAATAGATATGCAATAGGTCGTTTCAGTAGCTAATCGCTAGCTAAAAGCCCTCGCCGGGAGAAAACGGCGAGGGCTTAATTTTCATATTTTTTGTTTTTATTTACATACCACCATCAACATTGTCGCTGGAATGAATGCGCAAGCACCAGGCTTGCCCCTACCTATTCACCACTATTTGTATCGTCGCTTGTTCCTGTCTCCCCTTGAGTTGCAAAACATATACTCCGGCGGATAGTCCCGCACCGCTTATGCTCAGGCTGTGTTGACCGGCGGGGTAGTCGCCCTCGGCAAGGATGCTCACCAGCCGTCCGCTGAGGTCGTAGAGGGCTAGGGTTATGCGGTCATTCTGGGGGAGGACGAAGTTGACCGAGGTGCTATCGCTGAAGGGATTGGGGTAGTTTTGCGAGAGGGAGAAGGCGAGCGGCCCTCCGCCGGCAACGCCCTGAGTAGTGGCTAATACTCTGTCTATATCTCCTTGCACCACCCGCAATTGATAGCGGTAGCTCTTGCCGGTGACCACATCCTTATCTAAATAGC
>Ga0315294_10000376_pt1 | contig 48388 bp, 38 predicted proteins | sample YL17G13_40_MG_FD_203626 | JGI IMG/M metagenome (GOLD analysis project Ga0315294, IMG submission 203626) | Sediment microbial communities from Yellowstone Lake, YNP, Wyoming, USA - YL17G13_40 | ecosystem: Environmental > Aquatic > Freshwater > Lake > Sediment | place: USA: Wyoming | collected... | reverse complement strand
AAGATTTACCTTATTTGGAATTGGGCGATTCAGATAAAATTGAGCTGGGAGAAGAGGTAGTAGCAGTGGGAAACGCCTTGGGAGAATTTCATGACACTGTAAGTTCCGGGATTATCTCAGGAATGAGTAGAGCAATCACTGCCTTTTCCGGTTTAACTAATAGAACAGCCCAATTGAGAGGGCTAATTCAAACCGATGCTGCCATTAACCCGGGAAATTCCGGGGGGCCTTTGGTAAATATGGAAGGGAGAGTGATTGGGATTAATACGGCCATGGTGATGGGTGCCCAGAATATTGGTTTTGCCATCCCCATAAATTACGCCAAAAAGGATTTAGAAGAAGTCAAAAAATACGGGAAAATCAGAAGGCCATTTTTTGGGGTAAGATATATTGTTTTAAACCAAGAAATATCTAAGGTCCATAAACTTCCGAAAGATTATGGAGCCTTAATTGTTAGGGAAAGCTTAGGCGAAGGGGCGGTGGTCAAAGATTCGGCCGCTGATAAGGCTGGCCTAAAAGAATATGACATAATTTTGGAATGCAACAATGAAAAAATTACCGAAAAAAATCCCTTAGCTAATCTTTTACAAAAGTTCAAAATTGGAGATGAAATCTCTTTAAAAGTTTTGAGGGAAGGTAAAGAAATAATTTTCAAAGTCAAGCTGGAAGAAAAAAAATAGATTTAACCTTCTAACCAACACCCGAGGTTGATTATTTAACCTCGGGTGTTAATTAAATCAAGCCCGAGAAAAACTCGGGCTGAAATTTTTGTTAAGCAGGTGAGATAGGAGATTCGAACTCCTCCTGGCAACTCCACAGGTTGCCGTGCTAGACCACTACACTAATCTCACCATGTGTCCCCGGTGCGACTCGAACACACAACCTAAGGGTTAGAAACCCTTCGCTCTATCCAGTTGAGCTACGGGGACAGAATTAGTTTTTTTAAAACCTTTGTATTATATCTAAAATAGTTTATTCGGTCAACGAGCTTCCGCAGAAAGCGAGTCGAAGAAGATTCCTTCTTCTCCACCCTTCGCTGCGACTCGGGTAGTCGAAGAAGAGAGCATAGTTCTCTTCGCCTTATCTAAATGGATCAGGATATTCTTTAAAATTTGCTTCTTCGAATTTTTTTTCTTTCTCTTGCCAAACTTTCAAGACCTCCTGATAAATTTTCTCATTAAATTTTAATGGTTTCTCCAAAGCTTCCAGTTTCCCCTTTTCGGCTAAAAAACTATATTTATAAAAGATAAAGCCGCTAAAAATTAGAGTTATGAGTAATAACCCAAGAAAGGTTTTGAAGCTCCGCTCTCCTAAAGTTCTAGGTAGTTTTTTTAAGAATTGCTTAATCTCTTTAATTTTAAGTCTAGGAATTTTCATCGTCTACCGAGTCTTAATTTATTAAGGCGAAGGTGAAGAAGAGGGCAAAGCCCTCTTCGCCTATTTAGTATAAACTTTTAGCGAAAGGGCAGCTGCGACATCGCCTAAGCTATTCCCCTCGAATTCTTTTGATTTAAGTTCGGCTTCAGTTAATTTTCTAACATTTAGACTGGGAATCTCAACCAAATAAGGGCTGGTTTCTAATTTTTCGAGAAATTTTAAAAATTTGGAAAAAGAAGTAGCGGAACTAATCTGGAAAAAAAGAGATGGCCAGGGGTCTTTTTCCGTTCCGCTGGAAGGAGTTGAAGAGATTTTAATTGCCATCTGGTAATCTTTGGCAATTGTCTCTAAAGAACTAATAAATTCCACCGGCACCTCAGGGTCAATGAACAACTTTTCAGTTTCTTGAAAATCTGACTCTATTCCTTGCCAGAGAGTTTGAAATTGCATCAGGCTTTCAATCTTTGTCTCCAAAGAAATGAGTTTTTGTTTTTGAGAAATTAGCTCTTTTGAATCATTTTTTATCCCCTGAAAAAGCGGGTAAATTACAAAACCAATCAATAAAATGGTCAATCCTAAAAAGATTGCTATGATGATATTAATTTTTTTCTTGATATCCATAAGCTATTTATTCGTAGATTCGTATTGATTCGTAATTCGTAGGGTAACGCTAAAGTCAATATCGATTGGCTTTACCCAGTTAGATGGCGGAAAATAGATTTCCCCAAAAGTTCCTTCTTTATCAAGGTTTTCTTTAAATTCCAATAAAATTTCCCGGGTGGGAGAAAAGCCAGTGAGTGAAATCTGAGCGAGGTATTTTTGGGTTTTGCCTTCGGCGGGAGTAGATAACGGGTTCAAACTGAAGGTGGTTAGATAAGTTCCTGAAAGAAGAGTTCCAGAAATTTTTTCTAAGGTCTCAGTTAAATTAAGCTGGTTCTGATAAAATAAGTTTAACTTGGAGAGGGTTTGATTTGAGGCATTGATTTTTTCTTCCAGATTTTGGATTTGAGATTCCTTAAATCTTTTTTCTTCTGCCGAAAGGAGAATTCTTTGGACTTCTACCTCTCCGGAAATAAAAATTTTTATTGAGAATAAAATTAAAATTAAAGAGATAAGAAAAATCAAAAAAAGAATTCCTAAAATTAAAACCAAGTTATGTTTCTCTTCTTGTCTTAAAATTTCTTTTTCTTGGAATGGTAGAAGGTTAATCATTGATCGAGTCCCGCTTTGCGGGACGAAGATAAAGAAGAGGACAAAATCCTCTTCGCCTATGTTTTAATCCCTCTTAGGGCCAATCCTAAAGCTGTGGTATAACTTAATGATTTTTCCAAAGGTAACTCAGGCACTTCTTTTTGAGGTTCTGGTAAAATATTTACCCAGGGGTTTCCGATTTCAACCGGAATTTTAAAATAGGTGTTAAGAAATAGGGGGAGTCCTTTTAGATTTGCTCCTCCTCCGCAAAGCAAAATCTTTACTACCTCCTTCCTATCAGGCGGTAAGTGTTCGTGAGAGGCATGGGTTTGATAATAGCTGAGATATCTTTTGATTTGCTCTATTAAATCGGATAAGGCAGGAATTAGAGCTTCGAAAACTTGGCTACCTTTCTCTTTGGTATTAGTTTGGAGGCCGTATTGAATTTTTAGTTTTTCAGCCTCAGCCGGATTTATTTCTAAAGCTTTAGAAATAATTTCAGTAAAACTCTGAGAAGAAACTGGGATGGAAGAAGTAAATCTCAAAGAATTGCCAGCAAAAACCACGAAACCAGTTCTGGTTTCCCCAAGATCAATTAAAAGAACCGGAGAATCAGTGGCTTCATTCTTTATTAAGGCCCTGGCTATAGCCAGGGATTCAATTTCCAAAGCCAGGGGTTCCAAATTTGCTTTTTTCAAACAAAAAATGTATGGGTCAACGGTTTTTTTTGGTAGAGCAGCAATTAAAACATCGAGGTGGTCTGGTCGAAGAACATTCGTTCTTCTCCACCCTTCGCTACGCTCAGGTAATTGATTATAAACTGGTGGAACAATCTGAGAATCTAAATAAACTTCTTCAATTGGCAGAGGAATATAATTTTCAGCCTCATAGATAACTGCTGACTTTAAATCTTCTTCCGAAAGACGTGGCATTTGAATTACCTGTAAAAAAGCTTTCTCTTCTGGCAAGGAAGCAACAACATATTTCGTTTTTATTTTTTCCCCTTTAACTTCGAACATCGCTTTCCGGATAATTTTCGCCAAACTATCTTCATCTTTTATTTCTCCTCCCTTTATTATGCCAGGTTTAATTTGGGTTTCGCCAAAAGAAACCAAATCGAAACCCTCTCTCTTTTTCTCGAGGCAAATTACTTTTAAAGACAAATCGGAAATATCGAGCCCAAAAGCTTCGGGTTTTAAATCTAAAACTTTTAACATCGAAATAAATCTAAAGATTTATGAAAGGTGAAATGAATCGTAGATTCATTGAACATTAGTTTATTATATCACATCTTCGGAAGGCCTTTTTATTGCACCTCTTCCCAGCCAACAATTTCATATTCTCCAGCAGTGGGGAAATAAGGAGGGGGGTTATAAGTTAAATTAGAGTCATAATTCATCTCTGTATTTCTGTAACCGGAAACTACATTATTGTCAGAATCCACCCAGGTAAAAGTCCACATTGTATTGGTAATGATGGATCCAAAAGTCCTAATTTGGTTTCGAATAGCATAAGTTTTATAAGGTTCTGAAGACCATTTGGGATAATAATATCTAAAAACATGACCTTTTTGAGCCAAAAGGGCCGCTTTAATGTCTAAATTATCTGGAGAATAAAGAGGAATTAAAATATCTTTTTGGCTGATTAATCCCAAAACAGAATTTGAGTCAGCATAGTCAATATTGCCATTGATTATTATTTTTTTCATCTTGTTTGGTTTTTCTGGAAGCTCAGCCGCCACCAAAGTGGCCCTTCCTTTGACTACGCCATCTACCCAAACATTATTTTCAATAAATATCGGCGCGCAACTACTCGGTAAGGAATAACTGGCATAAGGCTCTTCGTCTTCGGGATCAAAATCATTTGACTCATAAAACCATTGTTCACCATCCCACCCGTAAACTTTTTGTTTTAATTTTTTGACACGAAAAACATCAATTGTCCCGTCAACTTTAAACTTGATGTGATAACCGTGGTCAGTTGGAGTTGAAATATAAATGCCAAAATTCTGAGCAGCGGTTTTTAGGGAAGCTAAATTTTGAGTAATGAGGTCGAAATCAATGGCCGGAACCGGAAATTCCCAAAGGCCTTGATATTGTCCTTGGCCCTGTCCCCAAATTCCCGGTTTTGTTTGAGGTGGCGAACAACCATGTTCCGAACCACAAATATAGGTTTCTTTGGCTGAGGTAGAAAGAGAGTTCTGCTGGCCATCCATTCTAATTCCGCCATTAGAGTGGAAAGGTCCCTTCAACGCTTCGTCTTCACCAAACCAAACATTACTATTAGTTAAAAAAGCATATTTCGCTAAAGCCGGTTTGGCATATTTTACCTGGACTTTTCTTTTTACATTTGGAAAATTGGAAGTCCAGCCGGTGGATTGAATTTTTGTCCTCGAACTGCAGCCAGTGGGAGCAGTAATTTCTAATTGAAATCGGCCAATATCAGCATAAGGTTTTATTCCTCCAAAATTAAAATCAGCTCCGGCATGTAAAAGACGCCATTTGGAATAATTTATTCCAGCTTCAGCAAGATGCAAGGATTCATTCCAGGAAACTTTTTGCAAGGATTGCCGCTGCTGTAATAAAATAAACCCTAAAAGTCCGGCCAATAAAATTAAAAATATTGACCCGAAAACCAAGACTAAAGTAATAATTACTCCCCGGTCTTTTTTCATAAATTGGTTTTTAAGTTTCTAATCTGAACGCTGCTCTCTAAAACAAAATCTTGAGGTGGGCGGTTGGGGTCAACATTAATCACTAAATAAACCTTCATTAGTTTAGTGTCTTTTAATCTGGCTGGCAACTCCGTTATTTCATTTCCATCGCCATTAAAATAATGAAAAATTGGAGGATGATTTCTGACATATCGAGACAAAACAGAAATCTCTTCATTTCCTAAAGGATAGCTAATCGGCCAACTGGTCGAAGGATTAATGACTCCTCTTTTAAAATCAGTGCCTTGAATAAAATATCTTACTCTCTCAGTGGCCGCATCTTTATCAATGTCAGAATAAAATATAAACTGGAAATCCTCAGCTTTCTCAATAATGTAGGCACCGTCATCCCCGGGCCTGGCTTCTCTAATTTCTTTAACCATAGTTTCAGTTCCTTTTCTGGATTCAGCAATTGCTGCCGATTGTTCTAAGGTATAACTTTGAGTTCGGTATACCATCACAATCAGGCCGGAAATCAGTCCGATTGCTATCGTAAAAATGACAATGGTCATTATGGTTTCGATTAAAGTTAGGCCTTTCATTATGGTAAAGGAATTAAATTAATAGTAGTTGTCTTATCTCCGGAAACAAAAATAGTGCTTGTCGAACTTTGGTAGTTGCTTGCCTCTACTTCTAAGTTATAACTGCTTTCTTGGAGAGGAATAAAAAGAGTTTTTCCATTTTCATCAGTTGGTTGAAGAACATCATATCCTAATTCACTGTTGGTGAGCCGAACACCTGCTCCAAAAATAGGCAGAGCGGTAGAGACATCTTTAACTGTAACTAAAAGAGTATTTTCGGCTTTCAAAATTAGCCTGACTTCTTTGCTGCTGGCAGGCAAGAGGTCTATTGGTTGAGTAGCGGCAGTCTCGGGAGGAGATTCAATATCTATTAAATCATAATCTGGAGAGTCGACAGAAAATCTATAAGAATCCCACTCTAAATTAGAGAGATTAATTTCAGCTGGCCCATTGGTGGCATGGTTTTTGGAATATTTATAAATTGGCTTTCCTTGAGAATCATTGCCAACTGTTTTTATCCCCTCCATTTTAAAGGTGGCATTGTGAACCGGAGGATAACCCTGACCTTTAGTCCCCCTGGCTTCTATTTTCATTGAACTGACCTCGTCAATAGAAAGGCCGACTTCTGTTAGTTTTCCTTCATAGACCGAAGGGTGAGACTTTACCGGTGCGGCAATTACTTTTCCATCATAGATATCGCCCGCTCGATAAGTCTGGCTGCTACTATAATTTGTTTTACTGACTTTTATTTTATAAACGTTAGGAGAAATGACGAAATCATATTTTCCAAATAAGGGAGAAAAGCTGGTTAAAGTGGAACCGGTATTAGGATCAATTATTTCGATTAAGGGCGAGGTAACTGCTTGGCCTGAAGCATTAAAGACAGAAACTGAAAGAACTCCAGCTGCAGCTCCCGTGCATTCCTCTTTTTCTTGATTAAGATTCTTTGGAGCGAGATCCGTCACTAAGCTTACTTCTCCCTTAAATGGTCTCTCCCAGGAAACTTTTATCTTTGCTCTTTTATAATCCTTGACGCAATCATCGGTTACTGGAGCTGTCGGGCATTCGGCGCTTCTCGGTCCATCAAAACAATCGGCAACATACCTTATCTCTCTTGCCACTGTGTAATTAATGCTGTTTTGGGAAATTGTTTCCTGTTGGAGAAGGGCTCCGGCTGGCCCATCCAGCAAAGGGGGAGCGGTCCCGACTTTTTTGTAAGGAAGATTCCGAATTTCTTCTAATTTTTGATTAGCTATAGCCGTGGCAGTGATTCTGGCTTTTGATTGGGCAACGACTTTTAAACTTAGTTGATAGGCGCCAAAAATCCCCAAAAAAACAACCAGCATCAGAGAGACGCCTATTAAAACATCAATAAATGTGAGACCCTTTTTGAACTTTGAAATCATTAAATTCCCTGAAGCATACTGTACATTGGTTGAATCATTGAGATGGCAAAAAAACCAACCGCTGCTCCAATGATTAGCATTATTACCGGTTCAATTACTGAAGCCAGATTTTCGGTGGCTCTCCCCACCTCTTCTTCAAAAAAATCAGCAAGTTTTTCTAAGATGTTCGAGGTCTCGCCAGTTTCCTCGCCTACGGCAATCATTTGGATTACCGTCAGAGAATAAATATCTTGATAGGGCTTTAGGGCCTCAGATAATTTCTCTCCTTTTCTCACTCTTTCAACTGCCTCGCTTATTGCTTTTTTGAAATAGACATTTTCCAGAGTCCCAGAGACAATTTCTAAAGCCCTAACAATTGGTACTCCTGAAGCAATAAGGGAACTCAAAGTTCTAACCGTTTGGGCAGCGTTAGTTTTTCTAATTATTGGAGAAATAATAGGAAGTTTCAATAAAAAAGCGTCTATGGTCGCTTTTCCTCTTTTTGTCCTCTTTGCCTGCAAGAAAAAAAAGATAAAAAAAACAAGGATTAAAATAACCAAGTACCATTTTTCAACTAAAAAAGTGCCCAAACCCATCACAAATTTAGTGGTAGCCGGTAGTTCAATTTCTAACTCTTTAAAAGTTGCGGCTAATTGGGGAACAACCATCACCAGCATTAAAATTCCAATGCCGAGCATAGCCACTATAATTACGGCCGGATAAAGCATCGCCCCCATTATCTTTGATTTAAGAGTGTTTTCCTTTTCCATTTGTTGAGCGAGAATTTTTAAAACCTCATCTAAGGTTCCCGCCTCCTCCCCCACTTTTACCATGTTCAAAAATAACTCAGAGAAAATATCAGGATAGATAGACAGTGCTTCAGAAAAACTTTTCCCCTTTACGATATCCTCTTTAATATTTAGCAGGGCTTTTTGAAATTTCTTGCTTTTTGTCTGGCTAGACAAAGTTTCTATAGCTCTCGGCAGGGGAAGACCGGAAGCTACCATCACTTGCAAATTTCTGGCAAAGAACATTTTTTCTTTCAAACCAACTCCACCAAAAGGAAGAGAAATTGCAAACTTTCTTTTCTTTGCCGCCTCTTCTCCGGTTTCAGCTTTAATTAAAATAAAACTCTGCTCTCGCAGTTTTTTGGCTAATTGGTGGATGTCTTTTGCTTCCAAGACACCACTTTTTTCTTCCCCTTTTAAAGATTTAGCTGTATAAAAATATTTTGCCATTATTCGACAATGACACGTAATACTTCTTCAATTGAGGTTATCCCCTGGGCAGCTTTGATAAAACCGTCTTCAACCATTAGTCTCATTCCTTCTTTTTGAGCCTGAGCTTGAATCTGGGCAGAAGTCGCCTTCTTCACAATTAATTCTTTAATAGTTTCAGTCACCAACAATACTTCATAAATTCCAAGTCTCCCCCGATATCCCTCTGGATGGTCTTTGGAAGGTTTGGGCCGATAAAATATGATGTCCTTGAAATCATCTTCCGGTTTTATTATTTTTTCCTCCTTTAAGAGCTCCAGGATTCTGTCTAAATCGCAATATTTTCCTAAATTTTTTATTTCCGAATCTTTCAAAGTATATTTCTCTTTTTCCAGGCAAAGTCGCCTGACTAGTCTTTGGGCTAAAATACAATTTAAAGTTGAAGAAATCAAAAATGGCTCAGCTTCCATATCAATCAACCGAGGGATGGAGCCGGCAGCATCGGTGGTATGCAAAGTAGACAAAACTAAGTGACCGGTCAGGGCGGCATTTATGGCTAAACCTGCAGTTTCATTGTCTCTAATTTCCCCAACCATGATGATGTTGGGGTCCTGACGGACTAAAGACCGAAGTCCCGAGGCAAAGGTTAAGCCAATTTTCGGATTAACCTGGGTCTGATTGATTCTTGGCATTCGATATTCAATTGGGTCTTCAACTGTTGAGATATTTACTCCCGGGCTATTTAAGATTTCCATCATTGAATAAAGGGTAGTGGTTTTTCCACAGCCAGTGGGACCTGTAATCAAAATCATCCCCACTGGTTTTCTTAGATTATCCTGAATCCTTTCTAAGGCCTCTCCCCCCAGCCCCAATTCTTCTAAGGTGAATGCTTTGGTAGTTTCTGGTAAAAGCCGCATTACAATTTTTTCTCCATCAAAAACTGGTAAAATTGAAACTCGAATTGAATATCTGTATTCCTCGGCCTCAACTTTAAAACGACCATCCTGAGGAAGCCGGTGTTCGTCAAGTTTTAAATTAGATAAAACTTTTACTCTGGCCACAATTCCTGAAGCAGCGAGCTTTGGTAAGGTCATTGCATCCCGCAAGACACCATCAATTCGGTAACGGACTACCACCTCTTTTTCGGTTGGCTCAATATGAATATCAGAAGCCCTTTGTAAAATGGCGTGCTTCATGAGTGTATCAACAATTCTAACCACTGGTAATTCCTCGGCAACCTTTTTCAGCTCCTCTTTTCCCTCGACAATTTCCTCTTCTTTAATCACCCTGATGCCTTCGGCTTCTTTTTTGATAATCTCTCCAAATTCAGCCTCCAAAGTTTTTTGATATTGATTAAGAACATTTTTGATTGAGGCCGAGTTGGTTAATCTGGGTAAAATTCTTAAAGGAGTGGTTTTTTTGATAAACTCAATCGTTCTTAAATCTTCGGGGTCCAGCATGGCAACCTCCAAATCATTTCCTTGTTTTCTAAAGGCAATGATATTGTGACTTCTGGCAATAGGCTCAGGAATAATTCTCAGAGCTTCCGGCGGAACAACTTCTTTTTCCAAATTAACGAAGGGAATTCCTAAAATATAGGCTTCGAGTTTAATCAACTCCTCTTGAGAGATTAAGTCTTCGGAAACTAAAACGTCGCCAACTTTTTGGTTAGTTTTTTCAGCTTTTTTTTGAGCCGCATCAAGCTGCTCCTCAGTAACTAAATTAGCGTCTAAAAGAAAGGCTTTTAATTGTTGAGGTTCGACTCTCATGTTCCCCTACGAATTACGAATTTTTACGAATATACTAATAATTAAGCGAGGCAAGTGCCGAGATGGACATCCGCAGCGAGCGGCCAGGGCCGAGCACATAAAACATTATGTGCTCGGAGCGAGCGAGGACTAAGCAACAATTCTCGGTGGAAATTGTTGCGGTCCTTCGAGACAGCTTGCCGAGCGATAGACTGCGTGGTCAAGCGAATCAGCCCTGCCGAGCGCTATTCGCCGAGGGCTTTTTTAATTTTTTCGACAACTTCTTCTAAGCCATATTGGGCTTTTACCAAATAGGTGGTTGCCCCTAACCCCAGGGCTTTATCTACGTCCCCTATCCCTTCAAGGTTGGTCAAAACAATCACTGGAATATCTTTAGTTTCAATATCCGCTTTTAATTTCTTTAAAACTTCGAAGCCGTGGATTTTGGGCAAAACCAAGTCAAGCAAAATTAAATCCGGTTTTTTTTCGCCAGCTGGCGGATTAGCTAATCTCAAACCTATTTCTCCATCCAAGGCTGAAATCATCTCATAGCCTTCTTGGCTTAAAATCTCTCCAAAAGTTTTTTGAAGAGCCGATTCGTCTTCTATGAATAAAATTTTCTTCATGTACCGAGCTGGCATTTATGCCAGCGAAGGTGAAGAAGAGAACGAAGTTCTCTTCGCCTATAATTATTTTATTGGTAATGTAAACCAGAATGTTGATCCTTTATTTTCTTCTGATTTAAAACCAATTTTTCCTCCCGACCTTTCGATAATTGATTTGGCAATATATAAACCTAGGCCTGAACCTTGGGTTTGATAACGCATGACGTTTTCTGAACGGAAAAATTTTTGGAAAATATATTTTTGGTCTTCTTCGGGAATTCCAACGCCGGTGTCTTCAATTTCAAAATAAAGACTCCCATCTTTCCTCTTAAGTTTTATTTCAACCTTTCCTTTTTCTTTAATATATCTGATAGCATTATCTAAAAGATTTTCAATTACCAATTGAATCTGAGAGGGATCAGCAAAAATTTTGGGCGAATCAGCTTTTGGCTCAAATTTTACTTCGACATTTGAAGCTTTGGCAAGTGGTTCAAGCCCTTTAATTAATTCTTTTATTAGCTCAACTAAAGAAAACTCTTTCTTTTTCAAGGGGAATTTAGCAGTTTCAATTCTGGAAATAATTAATAAATCTGAAATTAGCTCTCTCATCCTGTCTGAATTTTCTTTTAAAACTTTGAAATACTCTAACTGTTTTTCACTAACCGAATCGACTTTGCCTGAGTTCAATAGCTCAATTGTCCACCTCAGATTGGAGAGGGGAGACCTTAGTTGATGAGAAACTACGCTGATAAACTCTGATTTCATCCGATTGGCTTCAGCTAATCTTTCAAAGCTTCGAGTAACAATAAAAGCAATAATAAATAAAATTGCCGTTACCAAAAGGGTAATCAAAGCCACTGCCTGGGGGTCTTGAATATAACGGCTGCCAATGAGGTAAAAACCAAGAGTTGAGCCAATAATAATGAGCCCCATGAGCAAAAAGAGAAAATGGGGACATTGCCAAAGAGGAAGCCCGTATTTCTTGCACTGGGCAAAAATATTAAGTTGAGAAAAAATCTCTTTGGAATTCATTACTAAATTATATCACCCCGTTAGAAGTCTGTCATCATATAGTTTATAAGTTCTTTTGGACAGACCTTTGTTTTTTTATTATACCTTGTCATCAGTAAAGTAGAAAAAATTTTTATAAAAATTTTTTCTACCCAAGACTTCTAACGGGGTATCATTGACCAAAAGAAAAGAAAATGATAGATATTAAAGTGCGGAGAGTGGTCGAAGAAAGTAATTTCTTCTCCATCTTCGCTACGCTCGATGTGTAACGGTCCCTAGGTCCGGTTGCGACCGGACCGGGATCCCGGCCCGCCCGAGGCGGGCCTAGGGACAGCACCCCGCACCAGAGCAAAGCTCGGTACGGGGCAGGCGAGTCCTTCTCGCCCCGCACCAAAATCAACGGGGTATGGTGTAACGGCAGCACGAGTCCTTTGGGAGGATTTAGTTCCAGTTCAAATCTGGATACCCCGATATTCTCGCCTTCGCGAACTATTTGTTGCGGGCTTGCCCGCCGTAGCTCGCTTCGGCGAGCGAAGGCGGGTGTCGTATAATGGCTATTATATTTCCCTTCCAAGGAAATGATGTGGGTTCGATTCCCATCACCCGCTCTAAAACAAAAAGCGCCTCTTGGCGCTTTTTGTAATTCTCATTTATTTTGCGTACTCAATTACCCTGCTTTCTCTAATCAGATTGACTTTAATTTCGCCGGGATATTTTAATTCTTCCTGGATTTTATCAGCAATTTCTCGAGCTAATTTTTTAGCGGTTAAATCATCTATCTCTTCTGGTTTAACAAAAACTCTAATTTCACGGCCGGCTTGCAAGGCCCAGGCCTTTTCTACTCCCGAAAAACTCAAAGCAATATTTTCCAAATCCCCTAATCTCCTCAGATAATTTTCTAAGGTATCTTTTCTGGCTCCCGGCCTGGCTCCGGAAATCTGATCTGCCGTCTGAACGATTACCGCCTCAACACTTTCATAAGGATACTCCTCGTGATGAGATTTCATAGCGGAAACAACTTCCTTTTCCACCTTAAATTTCTCTAAAATCTTAATTCCAATGTCAGCGTGAGACCCCTCAATCTGTTGGTCAACCGCTTTGCCAATATCGTGAAGAAAGCCGGCTTTCTTGCAAACCGAAACATTCGCCCCAATCTCAGCAGCCAGGGCCCCGGCCAGATGGCAAACCTCAATCGAATGGAGCAAAACATTCTGGCCATAACTGGTTCTAAATTTCAATCTCCCTAATAATTGAACTAATTTTGGCTCTAATCCCACTAAACCGGTATCATAAACGGCCTGTTCTCCGGCCTCTTTTATTTGAGAAGCTATTTCTCTTTGGGCTAATTCAACTTTTTCTTCAATTCTGGCCGGCTGAATTCTTCCATCCTGAATTAATTTTTCCAACGCCATTTTGGCAATTTGTCTCCTGATTGGGTCAAACCCAGAAATAACCACTGCTTCCGGGGTCTCATCGACGATTATTTCCACCCCGGTTAATTTCTCTAAAGTCCTGATATTCCTTCCTTCTTTGCCAATGATTCTCCCTTTAATTTCTTCGGAAGGCAGGCTGACGGTACTGGTAGTAATTTCTTGAGCCTGAGAAAGAGCACACTTTTGAATGGCTTGAGCCAAAATTTCCTTTGCTTTTCTCTCAAATTGTTCCTGGCCCTGGTTTTCCAGTTTTCTCATTTTTTCTAAAACCTCTTTCTGATATTCTTTTTCAACATTTTGCAATAATTCTTTTTTCGCCTCTTCTCGACCTAATCCGGCAGTCCTCTCTAAATTTGCCAGAGCTTCGGTTCTGAAATTCTCCAAGCTTTCTTTTATTTCTTTCAGTTTCCTGACTTTTTCTTGGAATTCTCTTCTTTCTGACTCAAAGACAGAAAACTTATCTTCTAAAATGTTTTCTCTCTTTAGCAAGAATCTCTCAGTTTTAAAAAGTTCTGCTTTTTGCTGATTCGTCTCTTCTTTCGTTGCTTCCAGAATCTGATTAGCCTCTTTTTTTGCATTCTCTAAAATTTCTTCACTTTGAGTTTTGGCTTGAGAAATTCTCTTTTGAAGACGGGCCTCGATAGTTCGGTAATCTCTTTTGGCGATTGATTGGCGGGCGTAGTAACCCAAAATAGAGCCCACAGCTAAAGCCAATACGCCTACTATTAAAGGGAAAAATTGATTCATATTTTTTGTTGGAAAGTTGGATATTTAACATAATCCAAAAGTTCAAGGTTATTTTTACCGAAGCACATAACTTCTTATGTGCTCGGTTTATCTAATAAGATATTAACAAAATTTTAAAAACTTGTCAAAACTAAAATGGGGCAATTTCCTTCCATTTTGGAAGGGGAAGAGTAACGGTTAATGTTTTTGTCTCAGAAGTACATTTGGCAATATTATCTTCAATCCGGAGTTTCACTTTATGAGCCCCTAAATCACTATAAACCCAATTGGTATTTCCTTTTGTCGTCTTATCTACGGTAAATGTTGGCTCAATATAATTAAAGTCCCATTGGTAGCTGGTCCCGACTAAGTCTCGGCAGTTAACCTCAGTATTCCCAGGAGAGGTATAACATTTAGAAGCATCAATAGCGGTGACTACCTCATTTTGAGCGACTCTTTCTTTCAAAAGACTGAAATCAGGCCAGGGACCAGCATGAAGAGGAGTGGTAAAGCCAGTTGGGTCAGACCATTCTGACCAATTTTGACTCCCTTTGTCCTTCACTTTCACTATCCACCAATAATTAGTGTTCCAATTCATCCAATTCCCCCAGGGGTTAGAGGAAGGAGTATAAGAATGAGAGCTGGAATCTTTTGAGTCGGTAAATTCATCGAGTTCCGGGCTAGAAAAATCGGAATCATTATCGAGCCGAATCTGATAACTGGCTTGGGGATCCCCCTCGGGGTCAGAATAGTTCCAATGAAAAGTTGGTAGGCTTAAGGCCCGAACTGAACAATGGTCCCAGCTTACTCCTCCTGGATATTCTGCTGACGGTGTAGGTTTGTAAGGTCGCTGATTAGGAATTACATACTTGGCAAAACCTGTGCCAGAATAACTATTTTGAGCGGTAACTGGAATCTCATACTCACCAGAAGGAGCATTTTGAGGTGGTGTAACCTTGAAAGAAATATTAGTTGATTGACCAGCTCCGATCGTTACTTCTTGAGGACTTACTTGGTAGCTCCAGTCAGAAGGAACGGAACCAGAAATGGTATATGTTTCTCCCCCGGCAGTGGGATTAATAATCGTCACTTCATAAGATAGTTCCTGGCCCGGATTTCCTTCTTGAGGCGAAGGAGAGATAATCACCTCAGGATATTCTCCAGGTTGCCACCCTTCTTCACAAGAAGCATCGTATTGGCAAGTGCAGGCACATTGCCAACCAGAACAACTCCAAACTGGTTTTTCCAGCAAACCACAATGACAAATTCCCTGATAACCGCAACCTCCATCGTAGTAGTTAGAGCAATCGATACAAGAATCTGACATACATTTGCAACTGGCTTCATTGTTTCCGATTGAATCGCAAGCTGGGTGATAATCCTGGCAGAAGCCAAAAATACATCTTTGACAACCGGCTCCACATTCGTTGCTATCGTAACCATCCGGTCGATTGATACAATTTCCGTTGCCATCGCATTTCTTACAAATTCCGCAATTAGTTCCTTCAGCTAAATTGTCCCGGTGACAAATAGAATTTGAGTCAGCCGGTCTTTCACACCAATCATTGGTGCAGGGGTTGCCATCATTACAATTAGCATCAGAATTACATTGGTCTTGGCCAACGCAGCGAGAGTCATTAGCATAGACGGTCGGAGCGCAGGGTTGACCGGAAGCAGTTCCGATATTGCAGGCACAAGTAGTAGCACAATCGCCATATTGAGAGAAATCATAATAATCATTTCCTACGCAGCCATCAATCCCAGGACAAGAACAGTTAGGACTATCTGCAATATTAGCCGTGCAGGTATCAGTTGGGCAAGAAGGCCAGGTGCCATTAGCTTGACAGATAAGGGTGTGATTGCATCCCTGAAGAGAGGTACAGTTCTTTGTCTCACCAGGATAACATTCAAAAATCAAAATTGTGTCATAGCAGGAACGGGTTAGACCAGCCAAATCTTTTACTTCTGCCCAGACCTCGTAATTTCCCACCGAAGCAAAACTCCATTTCATCGTTTTGGTGACAACTGACCAATTACCAGAAGATGCGTTCCAATCATAATAATTTGGCGGTGGCGGATTCCAACTTCCTTCTCGAATTCCATTTAGAATATTATCGCTGGCAAAGCGCACTCCCGCTATCGTCCCCTGAGAACCAGAGACATTAATTTCAATCCACTGATTTACTAACCCAGTAGTCGGAACACTAATATTACAAATAGGACCTGTAATGGTATAGGTGGCAGTGGCATTCTTATTGGCACTCATTGTCAGGGTGCAAGTGCCGGTTCCTGAACAGTCTCCTGACCAACCGGCAAAGTAAGATCCAGATATTGGAGTGGCAGTAAGAGTGACGCTGGTGCCGGTGGTGTAGGTTGCAGTGCAAGTTGCCCCGCAGTTAATGCCAGCTGGCGCAGAGGTGACAGTTCCTGTACCAGTGCCAGCTTTGGCAACTGTTAAGGTGTAGGTAATCAGGTTAAAAGTAGCAGTAGCTGTTTTATTGGCACTCATTGTCAGGGTGCAAGTGCCGGTTCCTGAACAGTCTCCTGACCAACCAGCAAAGTAAGATCCAGATATTGGAGTGGCAGTAAGAGTGACACTGGTGCCGGTGGTGTAGGTTGCAGTGCAAGTTGCCCCGCAGTTAATGCCAGCTGGCGCAGAGGTGACAGTTCCAGTACCGGTGCCAGCTTTGGAAACAGATAAGGTGTAGGTAATCAGGTTAAAAGTAGCAGTAGCTGTTTTGTTGGCACTCATGGCCAGGGTGCAAGTGCCGGTTCCTGAACAGTCTCCTGACCAACCGGCAAAGTAAGATCCAGATATTGGAGTGGCAGTAAGAGTGACACTGGTGCCGGTGGTGTAGGTCGCAGTGCAAGTTGCCCCGCAGTTAATGCCAGCTGGCGCAGAGGTGACAGTTCCTGTACCGGTGCCAGCTTTGGCAACTGTTAAGGTATAGGTTATTAAGTGGAAAGTGGCAGTGGCATTCTTATTGGCACTCATGGCCAGGGTGCAAGTGCCGGTTCCTGAACAGTCTCCTGACCAACCGGCAAAGTAAGATCCAGATGTTGGAGTGGCAGTTAAGGTAACGCTGGTGCCGGTGGTGTAGGTTGCAGTGCAAGTTGCCCCGCAGTTAATGCCAGCTGGCGCAGAGGTGACAGTTCCTGTACCGGTGCCAGCTTTGGAAACAGATAAGGTATAGGTTATCAGGTTAAAAGTAGCAGTAGCTGTTTTATTAGCACTCATGGTCAGGGTGCAAGTGCCGGTTCCGGCGCAATCTCCTGACCAACCGGCAAAGTAAGATCCAGATATTGGAGTGGCAGTAAGAGTGACGCTGGTGCCTGTGGTGTAGGTTGCAGTGCAAGTTGCCCCGCAGTTAATGCCAGCTGGCGCAGAGGTGACAGTTCCTGTACCGGTGCCAGCTTTGGCAACTGTTAAGGTATAGGTTATAAGGTTAAAGGTGGCAGTGGCATTCTTATTGGCACTCATTGTCAGGGTGCAAGTGCCGGTTCCTGAACAGTCTCCTGACCAACCGGCAAAGTAAGATCCAGATGTTGGAGTGGCAGTAAGAGTGACGCTGGTGCCGGTGGTGTAGGTTGCAGTGCAAGTTGCCCCGCAGTTAATGCCAGCTGGTGAACTTGTCACTGTGCCAGTGCCGGTGCCAGCTTTGGCAACAGATAAGGTATAGGTAATTAAGTTAAAGGTGGCTGTGGCTGTTTTATTGGCACTCATTGCCAGGGTGCAAGTGCCGGTTCCTGAACAGTCTCCTGACCAACCGGCAAAGTAAGATCCAGACGTTGGAGTGGCAGTAAGAGTGACGCTGGTGCCAGTGGTATAGGTCGCAGTGCAAGTTGCCCCGCAGTTAATGCCAGCTGGCGCAGAGGTGACAGTTCCTGCACCGGTGCCAGCTTTGGAAACAGTCAGGGTATAGACAGCTGTACAATTTACGGCATAATCACAACTATTATTTCCATCGCAACTGCCTTGGCAAGAATAATTACCTCCGGCTCCGTAGCCATTATCACCTGAGGTAGAAATTCTCCAGGCTGAATCACAAAGGTTGGCTGAAGAACAACTGCCGCCAAAACAAGCAGTTTGAGCCACACAATTGTTATAAGCTCTAAAGGTTGCTTCACAAGTAGTTCCAGAACCAGCACAACCCCGGTAACCTATTCGGCAGAGACCATCGCAGGCATAGTCACAGTAATTGCTCGTAGTTACTGCTGCACAAGAGGCCTGGTTCCTGGTTGCTGCCCCGGCTCCACAAGTAGTATCTACGGAAGTAGTAGAGCCAGAACAGACATTGGATCCGTTACAAGAGGAGTAAGTCCTTTTCCACTGACATTGATTAAGATTAGAATCAGAATAGCCGCAATAATAGTTGGTGGATAAAGCTACCTCCGCGCCATTAACACAAACGTTGCCGGCTACTACATTGGCCCAATCGTCACCAGTATCATAAGTGCAAGAACCTGTTTCATTACATCTGTAGGGATCCCTTCCTTTTCGGCAAGAATAGGGAGAACCTACTCCCCCGCATTTATTGTAAGCTGAATAGCCACAGATATCTTGGTTAGTGGCACAAGTATCTCCTACTTTGTAGATTGTCTCAAAGATAGTGTAGTTTGAGGAAACATTCCAGGAAGAATAACTTACTCTGCCTGTATCTGTACAGCTTGTAGCTCCGGCTGTACATCCTCGATAGTATCTGTCAGCTGAACAAGTATTATCAACACAATTTATAGTTTTGTCACAATTGATACTTGAGCTAGGTGCAACCTCGCTTCCGGCTGAACAGACATTGCCGGCAGTTGAAAGACCAGCTAAATTATCTCCAACGTCATAGAGACAATTATGAGAAGCATCGCACCTCAATTGGTCATTCTTTTTTTGACAAGAACCATTACAACCATTAAAACTAGAATGACCACATAAAGTGGTTCCATTAGTGACGCAAGTTGAAGTCAAGGTAGAGCCAGTGTCAGCATAAACAATTTCTGAAGTATAATTGGTGGCAGCTGTTGTATCGCAGCTGTGGTCTGCCTTGCATTCCGGGTATTTCTTTTCCCCGGAGCAAGAGCCTTCAGCACAATTATTGACTATTGCGGCACACTTAATGGTTGAGGTAGCGTCAACGCAACTGGTTCCATCAAATACTTTACCTGCTGGACAGTAATAACATCCATCACAACAACCACCAACGGTAGTTGAAGTACAGTCACAAAAAGTTACGCATTGGCAAGAATCATTACATTTTTTATTCGTGCCGCAAGGATCTCCTGGATTTTTTTCATCGCAGGCAATAACATTTGGGTCATTGGGATTAACGCCGCAGGCAGATTCACAGAGACCGTTGCCAGCGATACCATTTTCGCTATCACAACCAGCATAAACATTAAAAGTGTCTCCTAAGTTTCTATTTTCTTTTTTACCATCGCAAGTAACACATTTAGATTCGGAAAGGTCCCAGACGCCACTCTTAGTAATGTTATTACAAAAACCCCAAACGAGGGCAAAGCAACTATCGATAGCCGTACAACTCTGACCATTACTTCCAGATGGAAAAGCATCGGAGTTACATTTCTCACCCGCATGATCGCAATAAGTACAATCTGTGCCGCCCGAGCAGTCACTTACAACATTTCCAATAATACCGAGCCGCTCATAAAGTCCCAATAAACCAAACTGGCACCAGAAACAGAAAGGAACATAAATCGAACTCCGGCATGTGAGTGGACAAACCGCCATACCACCCGGCAAATCTATATTAAAAGATCTGGCATCGTAAGCCCCGGTATTCCCGGCTCCATCTTGGGCAAAGGCATAAACAGTACAGGTGTTTAAGCCCTCAGTCCGGCAATCCTTGCCAGAACCAACTGTTACGGTAAAAGAAAAATTGCAGGTTCTGGCTGCCCAGGATTTTGTCCAGCCTGCCACTGAGTCATAGACATGGTAATAGCAGGTTGCCAGACCCGATCCGCCGGTATCTGAGTCGGTGGCTGAGACTGAAAAATTAGCGGTTTGCAAGGAACCTGCAGCTGGAGAAGTAATAGTACTAACTGGTGGAGTAGTATCAGGAGCAACAACGGTAACAGTAATGCAATTAGGGATAGTCCAAGCACCATTACCAGCAGTATCATAAACATAGCCACAATAACTATAGCTTCCGGCAGTAGATTCTGAGGTTGTCCAGGTTCTAGTACAAGAGGTCTGGGTGCCATCGCAAGACTGAGTATGCCAAGAACCACCGTAAAGTGCCTGGAGCTGATTGACATCGACATTATCGTTGCCGGTGATGGTGATAGTAATAGTCTGGCCAGTAGTAACTGTTGTTGGGCTAACATTAAGAGTGCCAGTTGGCGAAGTAGTGTCGGGTGCGGTAACGGTTACGGTAACGCAATTCGGAGTGGTCCAGGCGCCATTAAAAGCGGAATCGTAAACGTTGCCACAATAACTATAGCTTCCGGCAGTAGATTCCGAGGTTGTCCAAGTTCTAGTACAAGAGGTCTGGATGCCATCGCAAAACTGAGTATGCCAAGAACCACCATAAAGGGCCTGGAGCTGATTGACATCGACATTATCGTTGCCAGTTACGGTAATAGTAATTGTCTGGCCAGTAGTAACTGTGGTTGGGCTGACGCTAAGGGTTCCGGTTGGTGGAGTGGTGTCAGTGCTAAAGGACCTAATATCAGAACTACTAGTGTTTCCAGCTCCATCTTGGGCAAAGGCATAGACAGTACAGGTATTTGAACCCTGGGTCCGACAATCAGCAGAGGAACCAACCGTAACCGTGAAAGAAGAATTACAAGTTCTGGTTGCCCAGGATTTTGTCCAGCCTGCCACTGAGTCATAGACATGGTAATAGCAGGTTGCCAGACCCGATCCGCCGGTATCTGAGTCGGTGGCTGAGACTGAAAAATTAGCGGTTTGCCAGGAACCTGCAACTGGAGAGGTAATAGAAGAAGTAGGCGGGGTAGTATCAGGAGGAGCATAACAAGTGCCGCCAGAACAATAAGCAGCGCTATTTCCATAGTAGGCGTCACAACAACTCTCTGTGCATGAAGAGCTATAAGTGCAAGAAGTTCCAGAACAATAATAGTCAATGTAATTTGTTCCTAAACAACCATCTCCTGTTCTTCCTGCTCCAGTTCCGGAGGTATCACAATTGCCTACTGGCGTATTGGTTACATGGGAAGAAGCATCAGTGCCATTACAATAATAATCTGCATAGGTTACGACACTTCCGTTGCACCAATATCCGTCTGTATAGCCAGTTGGTTGAGAACCAGATGATTTATAATTACACCCATCGCAACAAGCACCGGAAGTGCAAACACAAGGTGAGACAACAGTTACGGTAACAGTAGATGGAGAAGTATAAGCACCATTACCAGTAGCGTCATAGATATAACCAGTGTAGGTATAGCTTCCTGGGGTTGATTCAGAACGATACCAGGTATAACTACAAGAGGTCTGAACGCCAGAACAGGTATAGGAGTTCCAAACGCCACCAAAATTGGCATAAAGAGTGCCGACATCTTTATTATCGTAACCAGTTACAGTAATAGTGATTGTCTGGCCAGTGGTAACTGTAGTAGGACTAACACTCAGGGTGCCAGTAGGTGGAGTAGTATCAGATTGGCAAACCCCACCAGAGCAACCGTTAGGGCAATATTCGTAATAATAATAACCACAACTGCCGAACCAATAACAACTTCCAGTACAACCCGAACCATAAAATCTATAGCTTGTATAACCGGTAAAGTAGCCGTTGTAACCGCCGCAAACCGCCGATGGGCAACTTGCTCCGGATGAACAATACCCTCCAGAACAAACACCGGAAGCGCATTCTTCATTGCAATCACAACGACTACCAATACCACAACTACAGTTACCACAGCTTGCATTACAGTCACAGCCATCGGACTTTCCGCAATAAATGGTACAGTTAGATTCACAATAATTGCAGGCAGCCATTGCTGAATCGGTTAGAAATATTGAAAAAAATAAAAAGATTACTCCAAATAGGATTAATTTAAACAAGATCGGCCTCTTAATGGTATAGGAGAACATAATTTTTATTATTTTTCTCTGTCTTTCACGCAGACCTCTCCAAAATTATTTCAACAATTTATTATTATTTTTTAATGAAAATTCTAATCCGTTTTCTCCCGAGCAATACCATTGATCTAATATCAAATTAAATATTACGGTAAAACCATTACATCCACTCCTTCCAATGTCGCATCAGCTTTTAATTGACAAGCAATGTTCACTTGGTCACCAGCTTTTATTTCTCCAAATTCAATTTCTTCTCTGGCTACTGGCTGAGGAACCTCGGTTGCTTTTTTCTCGGGAGGAACTAAACGATAAATCGGCGCATCTTCTCGAATTAAAATAGTCAGGGTATTTCCTTCTTTGCTTAGAGTTAAATTACGACCGGATATTTCGGCAACTTCGCCAGAAGCAGTAGTGATTAAACTGGTAATCACTTTAGATTCCAATAAATCAGCCAGGGGCGCTTTAACTTCTTTAATGGCCTTTAGCCCCCAACTTAAGCCTAAGCTAAAACCTAAACCAAGGATAATTAACCCGCCAATTATGGCAATTGCGATTAAAATTTCTTTTTTCATTTTATTATTTTCTCTTTAAATTTTCCATCTGTTCGACCTTTTATGGTTTTCCTCTTTTGTTTATTATACTATACCAAACAAAAAAACATAACCTGTGGATAAACAAATTAACCTTGACTTTCTAAAGGAAAACTGTATACTAAAGGCGGCTATTTAAAGCCATTGCTCATGAACAAAAGAATACCCTGACCTGAAAGGAGGTGAAGAGGGTGAAAGTAATTCAGATTTTCTCAATTGTAATTGTCTGTTCAGTTCTAATCTTGGCCTCTGGAGGATATGTCCGTTCAAAAATCTCAGTTCCTTCGCCAACTCCTCCGCCAACGCCAACTCCTCAAGCTCTTTTAGATTCCGATGGCGACGGAATGTCAGATTGGTTTGAAACAAACATCGCCCATTACAATCCAAGTATCCCAAATGACCGATACATAATAATCTTCGATTGGATTGACACTGACCCGTACGGATTTGTTGAGCCAATAAAAAAACAGTATGATTTCTTTGTCCAAGCTGAAAAGATTCCTCCGGAGAATATCATACAATTAACAAACGGAGAAACAGCCACTGCTGTAAACTTTAAAAATGCTGTCGAGCAAGTTGCAGCTAAGGCAGACGAAAACGATTTAGTATTCATCCAGATTTCAACGCATGGCTACACTCTTGCCAGTTTTACCGCCGACAAAGACCATCCTTCCGGAAATTTGCTCGAAAGTTATCAAATGCTCAGCCAATGGATTAACAAAATAAACGCTAAGGCAGTAATCATCACGGTGATATCATGCGGTTCTGAGCAATTTGATTATCCGCTATTTAATGGCTCTTACCCAAGGATTGTTTATACGTCGTCCGCTGGTGAGTTTATCGGAGCGCTCGGTGAATATCCAGAATATGCCGAGATTGTTGATACAAAATACGGCAATGGTGATGGATATATCTCAGTAGGAGAGATCGGAAACTGGATAGATAACGATCCAAAGTGGGGTCCTGACTGGGGTGAATTGCACGAGAAAGGAAGAAGTTTCGTGGAAGCGGAAGGCTACTCCAAAATGTCAGATACTTCCAGCATTGCCTCGAAAATCTATCTCACCGATTACAAAAATCCCAAGTTAGCGAACTAACTTGGGATTCCTTATTTATTTTAGTGAAACACGAATACTTTTTAGACTAGCCTACCAGTTATATTCTTAAACTAATTAAGATTAATTAAGGCATTATATGAATAAAATCTACGTCGTCAAATTCGCTCTTTCCGGCAATGTTTTCAGTAGTCTTAATAAAAATATTATCTCCGACCTTAAAATCAGAAATTTCTATTTTGGTTTGGATTGCTACCTTAGGAGGATTCTCGGGGTCAAAGGGAGGAAGCGTCAACTTTATTAATTCGGTTGCCTCCGACAATACAGCCTTAACTTCCTTTTCCTGATTAGTCGGCTTTACGAGCAAGAAATTATTTTCAACATCTACCTTCGTAACTGTACCGGTCAGACTGGTCATTTCCTCTAGAAAAGTCTTTTCTCCCTCGGGAGCAATTCCTTCGCCAGCGGGAAGTTTGCTTTTCTGGGAAATAACCCAACCGATAATTCCGCCAAAGATTAAAACAATAACCACCACTAAAATTATAATTTGATTCTTTTTCATCCTCTCAAAATCACGAATAAATTCGCCATTTAATTTACTCTTTTGTTTTTATCACCTCGTCAATGATGCCGTATTCTTTGGCGTCCTCAACCGACAAATAAAAATCTCGGTCAGTGTCTCTTTCTACTTTCTCTAAAGGTTGACCAGTATGTTTGGCTAAAATTTTATTTAATTTATCTTTAATTTTAATAATTTGTTTCGCCGTAATTTCAATTTCCACTGCCTCTCCGGTAATTCCTCCCATCACCTGATGGAGTAAAATTTCGGCATTTGGCAGGGCAAATCTTTTTCCCTTGGTGCCTGCGGCTAAAAGGGTAGCAGCCATTGAGCCTGCCAAACCGACACAAACGGTGGAAACCGGACATTTGACATATTGCATGGTATCGTAAATAGCCAAACCAGATGTTACCATTCCCCCGGGAGAATTGATGTAAAGCTGGATATCCTTTTCTGGGTCTCTGGAGGCTAAAAATAAAAGTTGGGCAATGATAGAATTTGCCGCCGGGTCAGTAATCGGCCCGCCAAGAAAAATTATCCTGTCTTTTAATAATCGAGAGTAAATATCATAAGCTCTCTCCCCGTATTGTGATTTTTCAATAACTGTAGGTATAAGATTCATAATTAGCAGAGGCCCGTCCTCGGTAAAATTATACTAAAAAACTAACTATAAGTAAAGCGACAATATTTAATACTTTAATCATTGGGTTAATTGCCGGCCCGGCGGTGTCTTTATAAGGGTCGCCGACGGTATCGCCAGTGACAGCTGCCTGATGAGCTGGGCTACCCTTTCCGCCAAGATTTCCTTCTTCAATATATTTTTTGGCATTATCCCAGGCTGCTCCACCCGAAGTCATTTGAATAGCAATAAATATTCCGACAATGATACTGCCAATCAAAACCCCTCCCAAAACTACCGGTCCCAAAATAAAACCAACTAAAATTGGGACAATTACTGGCAGCAAAGCTGGTAATATCATTTCTTTTAAGGCAGCCTTAGTAACGATGTCAACGCATTTCCCATATTCGGGTTTCGCTTCACCCGTCATCAAGCCCTCAATTTCTTTAAATTGTCTCCTTACCTCCTCAACCACTTTTGAAGCTGTCCTCCCTACCGCTTCCATGGCCAAGGCGGAAAAATAATAAGCGACAGCGCCGCCAATAAATAAACCAACTAAAACCTTTGGGTCTCCAAGAAAAAATTGGATTTTTGCTCCCAAGTTTTCCAATTCTTGAGTATAGGCAGAAAACAAAACCAAAGCCGCCAACCCCGCCGAGCAAATGGCAAAGCCCTTTGTTGTGGCCTTGGTGGTATTGCCTATGGCATCTAAGGCGTCGGTAACTTTTCGATTTTCTTCAGGGAGTCCAGCCATCTCTGAAATTCCCGAGGCGTTATCAGTGATTGGCCCATAAGAATCTATGGCAATAATTAGACCGGTCAGAGAAAGCATTGAGACAGCACAAATCGCCAACCCATAAAGGCCGCCCAGCCAGAAACTAATTAAAATTCCAATTGAAATTAAAATCACCGGCAAGATAGTTGATTTCATACCGCAAGCTAAACCGGCAATGATATTTGTGGCATGGCCTGACTGGGAGGCTCGGGCAATCGATCTCACTGGCGAATGTTTTTTAGAAGTGAAAAAATCAGTAATTAAAAAAATAAAAAAGGCTATTAACAAACCAACCAGGGCTGGTAAATAAAGATTGATTAAGGGAAGGCGAAAATCTTTAGCCGCCTGAAAGATTACTGGCAGAAAACCAATTGCTGATAAAATTCCAGCTGCAATTAACCCTTTAAAAAGAGTGAAAATAATATTTTTGTTCCTCAGCCTGACAAAAAAGGTGGCAATGATTGAGGCTAAAATGGCAAGGGAAGCCAAAATTAAGGGTAGAAGTATTGCCGGCAGAAAATTGGGGAACAAAAGATTTCCCAAAACCATGGCCGCCACAATTGTCACCACATAGGTTTCAAAAAGGTCAGCTGCCATACCGGCGCAATCTCCAACGTTATCTCCAACCTGGTCGGCAATGACTGCCGGATTTCTTGGGTCATCTTCGGGAATTCCTTTCTCAATTTTCCCAACTAAATCAGCTCCCACATCAGCGGCTTTAGTATAAATTCCTCCGCCTAACCTGGCAAAAACAGAAATCAGGGAACCGCCAAAACCCAAAGCAATCAGGGCTTTCAAATCCTGAAAGAGAAAATAAAAACCGGAAACAGCTAATAACCCCAAACCCGTCACTAAAAATCCAGTAACCGAACCTCCTTTAAAAGCCAGATTAAAGGCCTCTCTTAATCCCTTTTTGGCTGCTTCAGTTACTTTCAAGTTGGCCTGGGTAGAAACCATCATCCCCACAAAACCGGCCAGAGCTGAAAATAGGGCGCCAATTAAAAACCCAAATCCAGTTTTAAAACCAAAAATTAGCCAAAGAAGAAAAAATAAAAAAACAGCAACCAAGCCAACCGTTTTGTATTGCCTTTTCAAAAAAGCGATTGCTCCTTCTCTAATTGCCAAAGAAACCTCAATCTGCTTCCCAGAACCTGAAGGAGCTTTTCTTACTTCTCTAATTAAAAAATAGGCAAAAACTAAAGAAAAGAGTGAAGTAATGATTGGGAAAAATAATGTACTCATCTTTTATTTGTTTTTTTTAGTTTCGGGCTGTTCCGCCTCAACCTCTTTCTCTTTTTCGGCGCCGGGAGCTCTGACATCAATTTTCCAGCCAGTTAATTTTGCGGCTAATCTGACATTCTGACCCTCTTTGCCAATAGCCAAAGATAACTGGTCTTCGGGAGTAATCGCCAAGGCCTTATTTTTTGGCATGATTTTTACTTCCAAAACCTTGGCTGGCGATAAGGCATTAGCAATATATTTTTCCGGCTCTTCAGAATATTCAATAATATCAATTTTTTCCCCTCCTAATTCATTAATGACCGCCATCACCCGGGTTCCCCTCTGGCCGACCATTGCCCCGATCGGATCAATTCCTTTAATTTGTGAGGAAACGGCAATTTTCGACCTCGACCCTGCTTCTCTGGCAATTGATTGAATCACCACGGAACCTGCCGAAACCTCGGGGACTTCTAATTCAAAAAGTTTAGTAACCAGTTTTGGATAAACCCGGGATAAAAAAACTACTGGCCCCTTAGGAGTCTCTTCAATCTTTAGAACAAAAACTTTTAGCCTTTGACCGGGCCGATAAAATTCTCCCGGGACTTGCTCTTCCTTAGGAAGTATTCCTAAGGTTTTACCAATATCTAAAAAAACATTTCTACCTTCAATTCGTTGAACAATGCCAGAAAGAATCTCCCCTTCTTTTGATTTATATTCTTCCAAAATACTCTCTCTTTCTGCTTCTCTAATTTTTTGGATAATTACCTGTTTAGCAGTTTGGGCAGCAATCCGGCCGTAATCCTTTTGGGGTTCTAAATCAATTTCTAATTCCTCGCCGGCTTTAATTTTGGGTTTGAGCTTTTTGGCTTCTCCGAGCATTATATGTTTTTCTGGATTAAACCGAATTTTTTCCTTGCCTTCTTCTAATTCCTCTGTAAGCGAAGAGAACTCTGTCCTCTTCTTTTCCACCTTCGCTTTCATTTCTGAAAGCTCGGTTTCAGAGTAAATCATCTTTTCATCAACTACCAATTTTACCTGCCAAAAGCGAACCCGGCCCGTCTCTGGCGAGAGTTTAGCTTTAATAATTTGCCCTTTTTCCCCGTAATCTTTTTTATAGGCAGCAGCGATAGCGGCCTCAATACTTTCCAAAACTTTCTCCGGAGAAATGCCTTTTTCTTCAGCAATCTGGGCAATGGCTGAGGAGAAACTTTTTAAGTCTATGTCTTTACCTTCTTGAGAAGAAGTGGGGTCCATATTTTTAGAAAAAGTGTCCGCTTCTGACGGACTACTTATAACTTATCAAGAGTTTATTTCTTTGTCAAGCGCTTAAAAATTCTTTTTATTCTCGAGTTTAAACAAACTTGGTCGTTATCAAAAATTAAACGATTTCTAATTAGCTCTTTTTTCTCTAAAGAAAGTTCTTTAATTGGACTTAATCTTTTAAGAAAAATTGGGAAAAGGGAAACTAAGGGAAGAAGTCCGACGGTTTCTAATTGACCAAAATAGGCCGTCAGGACGATGGCAGTAATTAAAAAGAAAATTGTACCAATAGAAGCATTCCAAATTAGGGCTAATAAAATCAGAGGAATTAAGGAATACCCTAAAATTCCAGGAGACAAAGTCAAAAAGGCGCCGATAAGAGTTCCGATACCTCTTCCTCCGGCAAATTTTAAAAAGATACTCCAATTGTGGCCGGCGACTACCGCTACTCCGCAGAGAGCTTGAACTTGGATTGAAAACCCCGCCCTTTGAGCTAAAAAAACCGCAAAGGCGCCTTTGCCCACATCTAAAATTCCGGTAATTAACCCCTGCCATTTGCCAACATTTCTAAAAACATTAGAGCCGGAAGTCTTTCTCCAGCCGATTTCTAAAATATTTTTTCCGCAGGACCAGCGAGTAACCAAATAACCAAAAGGAATAGAACCCAAAAGATAAGCTAAGATTATGTAAAAAATTGAATTCATTTTCGTTCTTTAAAGTACCATCTTGGCTCTTGACCTTTTAGCATTGGAATAAATCTCGGCCACTGTTTAACAAAAATGGGGATAGCCACGATGAGACAAAGCCAGAAATACTTTGGGACCAAAAAATAAGCGATAATGGGTAAAAAAATCGTTCCCATAAATTGACCCAAAAATAAGTAACCCGAGGCCAAAATATAAAGAATAACAATTCCTCCCCAAGGCAATAATAGCCCTGACCAGTTTAAAACCGTCAAAATCCCGATTAAAGAAGCTTGAGCCTTTCCGCCTCGGAATTTTAAAAATATTGAAAAACAATGACCCAAAACCGCCCCGAAAGCAGCTAAGGTAATCGCTAACCAGAGATTAAAACCTAAAAAGAATAGCCACTGAGGAATCAAAACAGCGAGTGCTCCTTTCCCAATATCAATGAGCGCTGTCAGCCAAAAAAGGCTGCCCTTTCCGGTTGCCCTCGAAACGTTCATCGCCCCGACATTACCCGTTCCCACCCCTCTAATATCCTTACCGCTAAATTTTTTAACAACTAAGTAGCCAGTAGGAAAGGAACCCAAAAGATAAGAAATGAGAAAAAATAGAATTAAATAAAGATTAGTCATTATAGTGGTATATTTCCGTGCTTCCGAGCCACTTTACCTTCCCTTTTATTTAAAAGAGATTCAAGAGATTTGATTAAGGTGACTCTGGTATCTTTAGGATGAATTATTATATCAACCTGACCCAATTTGGCTGCTTGATAGGGGCCCAGAAAGACCTCTTTTAATTCCTGAATTTTTTCTTTCTCCAGTTTTCTGGGGTCCTTGCTTTCAGCCATTTCCTTTCTATAAATGATTTTCACTGCCTGCTCTGGCCCCATGACGGCAATTTGACTAGATGGCCAGACAAAAACTCGGTCATAGCCAAGTTGCCTGGAAGCCAGGGCAATGTAAGCTCCGCCAAAGGCTTTTCTCAAGATTAAACTAATTTTAGGGACAGTGGCTTCAGCAAAGGCATAAAGAACCTTTGCTCCGTGACGAATTATCCCTCGATATTCTTGGTCAGTTCCCGGAAGATAACCAGGAGTATCAACGAGATTAACCAAAGGAATATTAAAGGCATCGCAAAATCTAACAAAGCGAGCAACTTTATCTGAGGAATCAATATCTAAGGTTCCGGCCATAAATTTTGTTTGGTTAGCAACAATCCCAACCACATAACCATCTAATCTAACTAATCCCACAATCACGTTCAAAGCAAACCCTGACTGAACTTCCAGAAAAGAGTTTTTGTCAAAAATTTCCTCAATTACCTCTTTCATATCGTAGCCCTTCTTTTCATCTTCTGGCACAATTTCTAATAATTTTTGATTTTCTCTTTCAAAAAAATCTGCAAATAAACCTTTCTGTCGAGGAGGGTTTTCGAGATTGTTTTGGGGCAGGAAAGAAAGGAGCTTTTTCACTCCCAAAAAACAATCTTGTTCTGTTCTAAAAACGAAATGGGCACAGCCCGATTTTAAACCATGAACAGCCGTTCCTCCTAATTCATCAAAAGAAATTTTTTCTCCGGTAACCGATTTGATTACTTCCGGACCAGTAATATACATCTGAGAAATTCCCTCAACCATAAAAACAAAGTCAGATAATCCCGGAGAATAGGAAGCCCCGCCAGCCGAGGGGCCAACAATCACCGTAATTTGAGGGACAACTCCCGAAGACTTAATCATCGCCCGGAAAATAGCGGCATAACCATCTAAACTTGATATTCCCTCTTGAATTCTGGCTCCTCCTGAATCAATTATTCCAATAGAGGGACAACCAGTTTTTTGGGAAAACTCAATAACCTTAACAATTTTCTGACCGTGCATTTCTCCCAGAGAGCCTCCCATCCTTGAAAAGTCCTGGCTATAAAGGTAAACCGGGCGGCCATTTATTTTTCCCCATCCGGTGATGACAGCGTCGCCAGGAATTTTCTTTTGGTCCAATCCAAGAATATCAAAACGACTTTCAACAAAAGGGTCTAATTCAACAAAACTCTCGGGGTCCAAAAGCAACTCAATCCTTTCTCTGGCTGTCAGTTTTCCCTTCTGATGTTGTTTCTCAGCGAATTCCGGCCTTTCCAGTTCGGCCTTTTTTGCCGTTAATTTTTCAATTTCCTTTTTGAAGTCCATAATTTATCGAGCACATAAAGCGTTATGTGCTCCGATATACCATTTTATGTTATTTCTCCCAGATAGGCAACTCAATATAGAAAGTAGAGCCTTTCCCCTTTCCTTTAGATTCTACCCAGATTTTTCCTTGATGAAGACCAACATATTTTTTAGCTACATAAAGACCTAAACCAGCTCCTTCTGTCCAGTAGGTGATGCCGGCCCTGCCCCGAGTAAAACCCTTAAAGATTCGTTTTTTTTCTTCTTCGGTCAGACCTTCGCCAGTATCCCTGACCGAAATTTGAATTTTAGAATTGGTCTTTTCAGCTTTGATTTCAATTTCCCCTTTTTGAGTATATCTGCTCGCATTATCAATTAAATTTAAAACAACTTGATGGATTTTCGATTTATCCATATTTATTTTTGGTAAAGAAATTTTTGGCCTTTCCCAGATGAATCTTAAATTCTTCTTTTTAGCCTCAATTTCCATTTCCTGACAGCAAGAATCAATTAAATCTTCAATCGGGCAAGGTTCTTTTTCCAGTTCCATTTTTCCCAATTCAATCTTTGAGATATTTAATAAATCATTGACAATCCTGATTAATCTTTCATTTGAATAAAAGACATTTTGGAGTTTTTCTTTAGCTTTTTCTGAAATTTCTCCATAAGAACCCTCAATGAGCATTGAAATATATCCTTTTATAGATGACAAAGGTGTCCTCAATTGATGGGAAGCCATTGAAATAAACTCGGACTTTGCTTTGTCTAAAGCTTTCAGTTCTTCATACAATTTTTCTATTTCCGCCCTCCTTCTAATTTCTTGATGGGTTGCCCTAATTAAAAGATAACCAAATAGACAAAAAAAGAGAAAGAGACCAATAGTTAAAATCCTTAGAGAAAAAGTTGGCATCAAAAACGGTAAAACCAGTAAAATCACCCCCATCATCCCCACTAAAAGTTCAGTTAAAATAACCCTGGTTTCAAAAAGGTGATATTTCAAAATAGCCAGGGCGATAAAGAGAATGTAAAAAATTACCAACGCGTTTCCAATAGGTGGAATGGCAATGTCATACCAAAGAAAATAATTGGTTGCACCCCCAAGAAGTCCGATTAAAGTTCCAAGGAGGACATATTTAATCTGAAGTTTCTTTATTCCCGCGCTTTCTCTCAAGGTTTGGAACATAAGGTACCCACTGTAAACTGCATACCCAAAGAACATTAAAAGAAAGGGGTGATAAGCAATCCCGGGCTTAGGCCAATATGGAAAAGAGAGTTCCGGTTCCACACTTTTAACAATTAAGGGGGTAAAATTCAAGATTAAAAATATAAAAGCGAGCAGGTATCCCAAGATAAGCAATTTTTTCTTCTTTTGATAAACATTGAGAAAAACGGTAATAAAATGAAAATAAGTGACTGGAAGAAAAATAGCGCCTACCATTAGAGCTTTTGACCAAAAAAGAGCTGTTTCGCTAGTAGTAGAAATTTGCCACAGAAAATAAGCATAGCTCCAAACAGCTATGCTCAGACAAAACAAGGCGAAAGTTCTATTAAGAATTTCTTTTTTATTTTTAAAATAAACAAAGAGGCCTAAAATCGTACTAGCGATCGCATTTATTAAAGCCACTATGGCGTAAAATAACATAAATTTATTAAAAAGGTTTTTGGCAAATTGCTATTTCGTGAATTTTGAGAGGTTCATAAATAATTTTAATGTTTTTGGAATTAAAACCGCCTTTAATTAAAAGTTCAGTCAATTTTTTTGGCGAGCGATAAATCATTGGCCAATTTGCTACATAATGCAGAAATAAATGCTCTAAACTGTTAGATATATTACTAATTAGTAATACTCCGTCCGGTAAAAGAAGCTGATAGATTTTTTCTGCCAATTTTATTGCCTTTTCCTCGGGGCGATATTCTAAAAATCCTACTATTTCAACTATATGAGGATTAAAATTTTTTACAGCTTCTTCAAGAACATTTACTCCTTTATTAATAAAAGTAATCTGATCTATTACTTCGGCTTTTTGGGCTAATTTTTTACTATGTTCTATCGCTGCGGAATTTAAATCTAAAAAAATAGCCCTGATAGGAATCCCTTTTTGTTTAAACTCTGCCATAATCTCTATTACTCCCTGAGCTGAACCACTGGCTATAGAAAGTAATCTAATTTCCAACTCTTTGGTCGACAAATTTTCTATTATTCCTCTAAGGGTGTGTTTCACCAACTTCAAGCGATTTCGAAGAGCTTTAATATTATTTAGTTGACTCCAAAAATCGGTAACCTGTCCACTAAAACTCTTATCTTTTCCAGGGATATAATTGTAAATAATATCTAATGCTTTCCAGGTGGTAGCATTCTCTTTAACTTCTCGGCAAACTGGACTTATCCCATCAAACCAAAAATTATGAATTTTTAAATTTGGCCCTAAAGTCTTTTTCTTTAGAACGACCCAAATAGTAAGAATCCATGTCCAAATTAGCATTAAGAAGTACCACCATTTTCTTTTCTCATATCCTAAATTAGGATTTTTATCTACCGTGACAGAAATCTCTTCACTTTCCCACAACCCAAATCTTGACCGGAATTTTTGCCACTGATAAAATTTATTTGCCATGGCGATATAGAGAACGGCTTTTTTGTCCCCGCCCTCTAAGCCTAAAGAATTATTATTTAGCCATCTTGGCTATTTTTAATTTTAGAGGGCGGGATAAATAGCCGTCTTTTAATTTTTCTAAACTAATTTTAATTTACCACATTTATTAACCAAAATAAAAGAGCCGAATAAAAAATTCGGCTAAAATATTTTTGAAATGCAATTTTAATTCTTCACTCACTAATTGTTTTTAATTGCTCCGCGAGCCCTTCAACAATTTGTTTTAAAATCTTTTCATTATCAACTTTCCTCCCTAATTTTAGTTTAAGCGATGTGGCTTTTTCTTCCAACTCTTTGGGAAATTTATCAACGTTAGTATTCAATCCAATACCTATTACCGATGATTTTACCTCTTTACCAACCCTTTCGACTCTGCTCAGGGTTGGTGCTGAACACGTTGAAGCACCAATAATATTTTCGGTTAAGATTCCGCAAATCTTCTTTTTGTCCAGCAAAACATCGTTTGGCAATTTGATTAATGGTTCCAAAAAAAAATTATCTTTAATGGTTTTGGCGACAATAAAGGCGGCTAAAATAGTTAAGGTTTGGAGGTCCTCAATCTTACTTTTTGGTAAAACAATTGAGAAATAAAGGCCGCCTTTGGGAGAAAACCAGTGAGACGATTTCTTTCCATGTCCGGCAGTTTGTTTTTCAGCTAAAATTACTAACCAGGGTTCTGGCCTCAATTTTTTTGCGAGCAAGTTGGTTGAAGAAACAACTTTGTATTTTTTAATCTCCATCAGACTAAAACAATTAATATATCACCCTCCTTTATTTCTTGGTCTTTTTTCACTAAAATTTCCTTTACCTTTCCGGAACACTCAGAGACAATTTCATTTTCCATTTTCATTGCTGATAATATTAAAACTTTCTGGTCTTTTTCCACAAGTTCTCCCTCTTTAACAAAAATTTCTGAAATAATGCCGGCAATTGGAGCCCCAATTTCTTTTTTAGAAAAACTTCTTTTAGGGAAAGTGGTTTTGGCAACAGCAATTTTTTCTTTTTCCTCCTTTCCAAAAGAGAATTCTTTCTCCCCAACTTTGATTTTTAATCGGTCTTCACCTTCTTCTAACATCTCAATCTCATATTCTTTTCCTTTGATATCTAAACGTAACTTCATTGTGTTATTCGTAATTCGTAGGGTTATTCTAACATTTTTAATCTTTCAGCCATTAGCCAATTTGAAGCGGATTCTTTGCCGACCGGAATTTTCTCAGATTTTTTTAGGGCCTGGTAAATCTGGAAAACAATCTCGGCGATTTCTTTTTCTTCTGTTCCCCTATCCCTCAAAATTCTTCTGGCTGGCGGCTGCGGCGATATTTCTCGCAAAATGCCGCTCTTTTCAATGAAATTGGTAGTAAAATTCCCTCTTAGAAAATCTTTGTTTTCCAAAAGTTTCCGGAAAAAGGGAGTGGTGGTTGGCACTCCTTCAATGATAATTTCATTTAGAGCTCGCTTTAATTTCTGGATGGCTTCTTCCCTATCTTTTCCGAAACTTATTACTTTTGCCAAAAGGGAATCAAAATAGGGATAAATTTCTTGCCCATCGTGCAAAAAGGTGTGCAAAAAAACTCCCTGGCCGCCTGGGGAAATATATTTTTGGATTGTTCCACCGGCCGGCCGAAAGTTCTTCTGAGGGTCTTCAGAATTTATTCTTGCCTCAATCGCCCAACCATTAAGGAAAACATCGCTTTGAAAAAATGGAATTCTTTCGTCCTGGCTTATTCTAATTTGCTGTTCAACAATGTCAACGCCAGTTATCGCCTCGGTCACCGGATGTTCCACTTGAAGTCTGGGGTTAACCTCCAAAAAATAAAAGTTTCTATCTTCATCCATCAAAAACTCAACGGTGGCTGCCCCTCTGCATCTTATTTCCCGGACTAATTTTACTGCCAGATTTCCCATCTCTTCTCTTTTTTTCTCATCTAAAAAAGTAGAGGGGGCTTCTTCAAGTAACTTCTGAAATCTCCTTTGAATGGTACAATCCCTTTCTCCTAAGTATAAAAAATTTTGGCCATCTCCGAGAACCTGAAATTCAATATGTCTGGCTTCCGGTAGATATTTTTCAAGGAAAAAATCAGTATCGGAAAAAGAAAGAGCCATTTGTCTCTGAATCCCCAGAGAAATCGAGAAAATCTCACCAAAGCTAATTTCCCCATTAATTACCCTGATACCAATTCCTCCTCCTCCCCGCCTGGCTTTTAGCACAAATGGGGGCCTAATTTTAAAAACCCACTTAAAAAGGTCTCCTTTTGTTTTTATAGACCCGTCGCTGGCTGGCAAAGTTGGAATGCCAACTTTTTGAGCTATTCTCTTTGCCACGATTTTATCCTCTAATTTTTTTAAAACTTTAAAATGAGGCCCGATAAATTTAATATTTTGTTTCTGGCAAAATTTAGCAAATCTCCAATTTTCAGCCAAAAATCCATAGCCAGGGTGGATAGCATCAACCCTAGCTCTTTTGGCAATTTCGATAATTTTTCTTTGGTCTAAATAACCCTGGACCCCTTCTTTTTCCAAAAAGTAATATTCGTCGGTTAAGTTCGTCTCCAAAAAATTTTGCTCCTGGCCAGATTTTGGGCAAAGGGCTACCGTTTTAATTCCCATTTCTTTGCAGGTCCGAATCACTCGCAGAGCAACTTCCCCTCTATTTGCAATTAAGATTTTTTTAATCATAATCCTACGAATTTACGAATAATTTATTTACGTCTTCCATTATTTTATCGGTAATTTTTTGGCAGAAGTTTTTGAATTCTTCTGAATTACAATCTAAATTTTTTGCTTTTCCGAATTCTTCCTTAAAATAAAGCGGCTTTCCAATATTGATTTTGACAATCCTCTTTATCTTAAGTTTTCCTTTGGGAGGTAATAACTCGAAGGTTCCCTTAATGGCTGCCGGCAAAATGGGAACCCCGGTCTTCAAAAAAATTCGAGCTGCCCCGGTTTTTCCTTCCTGGATTTGGCCATTCCGAGACCGGGCCCCCTCAGGATAAATTATTAAAATATCTCCCCTTTTCAGAACCTCAATGGCCGATTTTACTACCCCGGCTCTCGATTCCTCACCTTTTCTATTTAAAGGAATTACTCCGGAAAGAAAATAGAGAGCAGCAATCAGCCATTTTAAGGGAATTTTAAAACCCTCAATTTGGCCAATAAAATGGAATCTTCTTGGAACGCAGAGATAGCTATCTATTATTATATCAAGATAACTCTGGTGGTTGGAAACTAAAATAAAATTTGTTTTAGGTATATTTTCTAATCCTCTAACCTCTTTTATCAGGAGTTTATTAACAATTGGCTTCAGGAAAATTTTACAAAACCAGGAAAGTAAAGGATTCATTGACCAAGTTTTTATTTATAAAAACGCAGGTGGAGATGAAGATTTATCTTCATCGACTAATTTTTCCACTTCTTTCATAATCTCTTCAATTATTTCCTGGCAACTCTTAATCTCCCGAATGCCTCCGGCACAAAGCCCGCAAAGCAGGGGAACTTGTTCAATGTTTCCAACGGCCACCTTTGAACCGGCAAACCTGTCAGCTTTTACTTCTTCGGGAAAAGGATTTTTCTCCTCAAGCTCCTTAATTTTTTTTGCCAATTCATTTTCAATTACCCGAACTGGGTGACCGGTAAATCTGGCGACGACCGTAATGTTTTCATCAGTGGCTTGAAGAACAGCTTTTTTATAATTTTCATGAATCTGGCACTCTTTGCTGGCCAAAAATCTTGTTCCCATTTGGACGCCATCAGCGCCAAGTAAAAAGGCGGCGGCAGCCGTTTTTCCATTATAGATTCCGCCGGCAGCAATCAAAGGAATTCCTTCCAAAAGAGCTTTAACCTGAGGAATCAAACAAAAAGTGGTGTTTTCTCCGATATGACCGCCAGATTCCATCCCTTCAGCCACCACGGCGTCGGCTCCGTTATCTTCCATTTTTTTGGCTAACCTGGCTGATCCAACAACCGGGATGACTTTGGTCCCGGCTGCTTGAAGATAAGAAAAAACAGGTAAAGGATTCCCGCCGCCAGTAAAAACCACTGGCACCTGTTCTTTGACGATTACTTTTATCAGTTCAGGGGCGCCGGGATTTTGCATCAAAAGATTGATGCCAAAGGGTTTATCTGTTAAACTTCTGGTTTTTTTAATTTCTTCCTCAAGCCAAGAAGAAGAGAAAAAACCAGAGCCAATTATTCCCAGTCCGCCGGCATTGGAAACAGCTGAAACCAAATTCGACTCGGAAACTCCGGCCATTCCTCCCTGGATAATCGGATATTTAATCCCTAAAAGTTGAGTTAATTTATTATTAAACATATATCTCTTTAACCACTAGGGGTTCCTGTTTTAAAATTGCATTCGCCTCTCTAACTAATTCTTGAATTAATTCTTTAACTGAAACTATCTTTTTAACTCTCCAAACATTGGAACCAGCAAAAACTAAACCATTTTCTATATCGCCTTTCCTGGCGTTTTCCAATGCATCCAAAATGCAATAGCTTTTATCGCAAACCATTCCGATACACCCCTGGCATTTTTTGGGATCTGGTTTTGGCGCCTTTCCCGCTAAAATTTTTTCAACTAAAGGAGTTTTAATCGCTCTACCGGGCAAACCGACCGGCGAATGAATAATAACAATGTCCTCTTTCTTGGCTTTCAAATGGACTTCTTTAAAATTTTGGTGGACGTCGCACTCTTTGGTGGCAACAAAGCGAGTGGCCATCTGGACTCCTTTGGCCCCGGCTCTTAGCATCTCGACAATGTCTCTACCGTCAAATATACCACCAGCCGCAATCAAGGGAATTTTTACTACTCCTGCCACTTCTTTGACAATATCAATAGTTTTTCTAAAAGGATGGCCTTTGGGAAATCCCAGGTGACCGCCGGCATCTGCTCCCTCAATAACAATAGCTGAGGCTCCCATGGCTTCCCCCTTTTTAGCGACCTTAAGAGACGAGGCCATGGAAAATATAGGGACGCTATATTTTCTTCCCAGTTCAAAAATATCTTCCCTAAATCCGGCTCCTTGGATAATCAAATTGACTTTTTCCTCCATGGCTGCCTTGACCAGTGAAAGAAAATGAGCAGCCACGCCCATAATGTTTATTCCAATCACTCCTTGGGGGCCGGCAATTTCTCTGGCTTGCCTTATTTCTGATTTAACCTCAGACGGGTCATTCATGCCAGAAACCGCGATAATGCCCACCGCCCCCTCCTTGGCCACATTTCCAGCTAAGTTGTGCAAGGACACTCTTACTGCCATTCCTCCCTGGATAATCGGGATTTTAGCAAAGAGATTCCCTATCTTTAAAGGGGGCAGTTTAGTTTGGGATAGAGGTTTTCCTTCTTTCTCTCCAAGGTATTTGGTTTTGAACTCATCTTTGTCTATCACTGCCACGCTAAATCTCACTTCGCATACCCGAGCCGCAGCGAAGGGTGAAGAAGAGGATTTATCCTCTTCGCCTACCCTTTCCTCTCCGACCCGAGCCGCAGCGAAGGGTGAAGAAGAGGATTTATTCTCTTTGACTACAAAAGCCTCTCCTTTGAAATTGGCGGTTTTAAAACCGTAAAATCCCAAAAGCTCAACTTGGTATTTTATCTTATCGCCAGGAAAAACTGGCTTGTAAAACTGAGCACTTCTGACCTGATAGGCCAAAAGAAGGTTTTTCTTATGATTCTCTCCCATCTTCTTTCTTAAAAGAATTGTTCCTGTCTGGGCTATTCCTTCAACAATTAGGACGCCTGGCATTATTGGAAAATCAACAAAATGACCTTTAAAATAGGGGTCTTCAGAAGAAGTTTGCTTATAACCAACTATGGTATTATCTTTAATACTCTCGACTTCGTCCACCCATAGAAACGGTTCATCATAAGGAATAATCTTTTTAATTTCTTCTTTAGTCAACTCCATAGATGTAGCTTCTAATTATTAGATAATTTTTATTTCTCTCCCAATTTTTTTCCTTTTAGCCAATTCATAGACTAAATTAGCTGTATATAAATCCTGGATTGCCAAGCCGGTAGAATCAAAAATTGTAACCTCTTTATCGTTTTCTCTTCCTCTTTTCTTGCCAGAAACTATTTCTCCTAAAGAAGCATAAATATCTTTTTGGCTTATAATTCCTTTTGCCAAAGGAACATTTATTTCTCCGGAATGGCTTGCTTGTTCCCAGCAATCAATAACAATTTTTGCTTTTTTTAAAATTTCAGGTTCTAACTCTTCTTTGCCGGCAGCATCAGCACCAATGCCATTAATATGAGTTCCGGGCAAAATCCACTCTTTTTTAACTACCGGCTCTCTGGCTGGCGTGGCGGTGACTAAAATATCTTTTTGGGCAGCTTCTTTTAAGCTTGCTTTTTTAATTTTGATTTTCTCGCTGGCCAAAAGTTTGGCTAAACTTTCAACTGCCCCTTTTTTGATGTCATAAACCGCAATCTCTTTTATTGCTCTAATTTTAAAGATAGCGGCAATCTGGGTCAGGGCTTGCGAGCCAGCCCCAATAACTCCTAAGGATTGGGCAGATTTTTTGGCTAAATATTTTGTTGCCACGGCTGAAGCTGCTCCGGTTCTCAGAGCAGTAATATAAGTTCCGTCCATTAAAGCTAAAGGCATTCCGGTTTTGGGGTCATTCAAAACAATCACTGCCATGACCGTTTTTAAACCTTTTTTGGCTTGCCCGCCGAAGCCTTGGCGAAGGCGGGGGTTTTCCGGATGAACATTGACAATTTTGGTGCCGGCCATTTCTAAAGCTTCAGAAAATGAAGGCATTATTCGTAAGTCACCGTTAAATTTTTTAAAATTCAAATAGAGTTTTGAAGGCATCTGAACCCGGCCCTTACCGTAGTCAAAAAAAGCTTTTTCTACCACTTCAATAACTTTTTTTATTTCTTTTAAGGGTAGAATTTTTTGAATTTCTTTTTGGGTTAAAATTAGCATAGTAGTCGAAGAGATAAATCTCTTCTTCACCCTTCATCGCGATTCGGGTAGTCGAAGAGATAAATCTCTTCTTCACCCTTCATCGCGATTCGGGTAAATAATTTATTTTTATTTTTTAAAACTTTTTAATTTCTTTAATTTGTTTTTTATCTAAAATCATAAAGGCAATCCTCCATCAATATTGATTACTGCCCCAGTGATAAAGTTTGCTTCTTCAGAGGCTAAAAAGGCTACTAAGCTCGCCACTTCTTCCGGTTTGCCGAAACGACCTAAAGGAGTAAATTTTTTAATTGTTTCTTTTAATTCCGGGGGAAGATTTTCAGTCAAACGAGTTTCAATAAAACCCGGGGCAACAGCATTGACCGTTACTCCAAATCGGCCCACTTCTTTAGTTAAGGCCTTAGTAAAGCCAATAATTCCGGCTTTAGCCGCTGCGTAATTTACTTGGCCAAAATTTCCTCTCTGGCCAACCAAGGAAGAAATGTTAACTATCTTACCTTGATTAGCAATAATCAAGGGCAAAGCAACTTTGGTACAATTAAAAACTCCGGTCAAATCTATATCGATTACTTTCTGCCATTCCTCTTTGGTCATTTTGGCTAAGGTTCTATCTTGGGTAATCCCGGCATTATTGACTAAAACATCTAATCTACCAAATTCTTTCTGGATATCCTGGACCATTTTTTCTACCTCTTCAAATTTTGAAACATCGGCTAGAAAGTATTTTCCTCCCAGTTCTTGAGCTACTCCTTTCAAGGATTCTTCAGCTTGAGCAATATCATTTAAAGCTACTTTGGCTCCAGCCTCGGCAAATTTCTTGGCAATGACTTTGCCAATACCTCCCGAAGCGCCAGTGATTAAAACTACTTTATTATTAAACATAAAAAAATAAATCCAAATGACAAAATCCAAATGTCAAATGAATCTCAAAATCTAAAATCCAAAAATTTGTTTTGAGCTTTGAGCTTTGGATTTGATTTGACATTTGAGCTTTGGGTTTTGAATCTTTAATTCTTATGACCTTTTAAGGATTTTCCAACCCAGTGGCAAAACTGATCCTGCTAAAAATATCTTCAAGAAGTCGCCAATAATAAATGGATAAACCCCAACCGAGAGGACTTTTCCAAATCCCACAAACTTAGCCAACCAGAGAAGTCCAGGAATGTAAAGTAAAACATTGCCAAGAAATATAGCTAAAATTGCCGTTTTTATTTGTCTATCAAATCCTCTTTCGCAAAGCCAGCCAACAAAATAAGCAGCCAAAACAAAACCTATGATATAACCGAAAGTTGGACTCATTATGTATTGAATTCCTCCTCCTCTGGAAAACCAGGGAAGACCAGCCAAACCTCCAAAAAGATATGTCAATTGGGATGCCATTCCTCTCCTACTCCCCAATAAGGCTCCGGAAAGCAAAGCAGCGAATGTCTGCATTGTCAGGGGCACTGCGCCAATCTCAAGTTTTAATTTAGCCGAAAGAGCGGTTATAATACTGAAGCTAAAAACTAAAATAATATCTCTGAGAAGTTCCAAAGTTTTGGTTTTAGGCAAGGGGAAAATATTATCGATAAAAACTAATTGTTTATTGGAAAGAATCATACTTCAACTAGTTCAGCATGACCCTGAGTTTATCGAAGGGTCATGTTTTTTCTACTTCGTATTGTAATTCTCCGGCCTTTCTGCCGACAATTGGGATATCCTCAATGTTAATCTTTTTTAGGTATTCTGGCAAATTACTCACCATCGTAATTTCGGCGAAGACTCGGTCAAGATTAAAGGGATTAAAGCTGGCCAAAATCACTCCCAGAAAGGCAGTGAATCCAGCTGTCTTCTGAATGGTCTGCCCATCGGCTATTGTTAGAAAATTTGGCCCGCCTTCGCCGAGGCTTCGGCGGGCAAGCAAAACTTCTTGTAGATTTTCGATTATTTCTTCTTCTGAACAAAGGTATTTTAATCCAAGATAATTTTCCTTTTTTAAAAATTTTAAGATATTCTCGCTAGCCCCTCTTACTCCCATCTTTGAATCAAGCTTCAAAATCGGCAGGTTGATTATTAAATCTGAATTAAAAACTTCTTCCGAAATCTCGAAGTTGAAGCCATCCTGGGTTTTTTTAACAAAATTACCCTTGGCTAAATCAAAGGGAACAATCTGATTTTGAAGACAAACATCGAGAAGTTGAGATTTTTGAGCCGAGACCTCAATCGGTGTTTCATCAAAGCTCTGGGCAGCCACTTTAATGTTTTTTTTGTCGGCTCCGACATTTGATAAATAGTTAATCAAACTTTCCAAAAATTTCGGATTAGTGTTAATTGCCAAATAAGGGTGTTTTGGAGAAACCAAAGTTGGTAAAATTAAAATCTTGGTTTGAGAATTAATTTTAAAACCGCCAAGCAATTCAATGACCTTTTCAATTGCCTCTAAAATATCGTATTTTATCCGCCAGACAGCAACTGTATTTTTATCCTGATTAGATTCTAAGATAAATTCTTCCCCTATTTTATATTCTTTGAGAGATTTATGGGCCCATTTATTCCCATTTTTATCTTCTAAAACCAAAACGAAATAGGGCACTCTTGGGTGTAAAATTGTTGGAATAGTTACCTTAGATACGCCAATCACTTTTACTTCCTTTGATAAAGCTCTTTTTAATTCTAAAAAACAATCGGGACATTTCCCAATCGGATATTGCCAGATATTTTTACACTTCGGACATTGATAAAAACTCATAATGATTATATCATATAAAAGATTGGCTAAAACTTCAAATAATATGACTAAAGAGACTCAAAATCCAGAAGAAATAGGCGAGTCGGGTTTTTCTCTGAAAACAGTCTCAGTGGCCGTTTTCTTAACCTTATTTCTCCTGGCCAGCTCTTCTTATATTACCCTTAAAATTGGAGCCTTACCTTGGCCAATTATTTTTTCGGTAGTTGTTTCGGGAGTCTTGTTAAATTTTTTAAAAATCTTTGGCAAAAAAACTAATATTCATGAAATAAATGTTGCTCAATCAGGAGGAACAATTGGCGCCTTGATGGCGGCCGGGATTACTTTTACCATCCCGGGCATTCTCTATTTGAAGCAACAAGGGGTTGATATTTTCCTGCCTGATTCAATCTCTTTGTTATTAGTTTGTCTGGCAGCCGGAATTCTCGGAATTTTGCTTTCTCTCCCGATGAGAAGAATATTAATAGATGAAGAAAATTTACCCTATCCTTCAGGAAAAGCTGGGGCGGAAATAATAAAGGCCGGAGCCTCGGGCGGGAGAAATGCCTTTTTAGTTGTTATTTCTGGCTTGTTTATCGGACTATTTGTTCTTTTAAGGGAAAGTTATTTTCCAGTTGGTTTTGTTTTATTTTCAGCCCTGAGCATTCATCTGTTTTTTTATCCTATGCCTTTGGCAATTGGAGTAGGATACATTCTGGGAAAAAGAACCAGTTTTAATTGGTTTCTGGGTGCTTTGATTGGTTGGGTAATAATTATTCCTTTTTTAGTTGGAGTTCTCGGTTTTGAAGAAAAAAATGCTTCCAGTTTAGTCCAAAATTTAGGTATGGGTATGGTTTTGGGTACAGGAATTGGCTTTTTTCTTACTACCCTAGCGCCGAAGACAAAAAAAATCTTTTTACCTTTTTTCAATCTTCAGGGACCCTGGTATACAAAATTGATTTTACCAATGAGCCTAATTTCAATTTTTATTCTCCATTTTGTTGGCGTTCCTTTTTTAGCTTCGATTTTAGCGGTCATAGGAGCTGGAGTTATGTCTATGGTTGCTGCTCGAACTACCGGCGAAACTGATATTGACCCCTTGGAGCAATTTGGAATAATAGTTGGTTTAATTACAATTTTTTTCTATGCTTTTTTGAATTTAAATTTAGGATATTTGCCAGCCTTCATAATTATTTGCTTTGTTTCTATTGTTTGTGCTTTAGCTGGTGACATCGGTCATGATTATAAAGGAGCAAAAATTATCGGTACAAAACCAATAGATATATTTAAGTGTGATCTGGTTTGTGCTTTATTTGCCGCTCTATTTGCTCCTTTTGTCTTAAACTTAATTTTAAAAAATTATAAAAATCTAATCTTTACTGAAATGATGCCAGCTCCTCAATCTCAACTAGTAGCTGGTTCTATTTCTGGTTTTTCTTATCCCGGTGCTTTTTACTTTGGATTTCTCCTTGCGCTTTTTTTTGTCGTCTTTCAAAGATTGAAAAAAAAGGAGATGCCTTTTTTGCCAATGGTTTTTGGCATCGGACTTTTTTTGGGTTTAACTTTAGGCCTACTTTTGTTTATAGGTGGACTTATCGGATATTTAATTGAAAGAAAATTTTCCAATCTTTCTTATCCCGGGATTTTGGTAGCGGCTGGGATAATGGGAGGAGAGGGGATAATTGGGTTTAGTTTAGCTGCTTTTCGTGTCCTGGGATTAGATTATATGTTAACCATAAAATATTTAATCTTCAGCCTTTTAGTTTTAATTCCAATTACAATTTATTTTGGGAAAAAAAAGACAAATTTATTATGCCAATCTTAGGAATTGATATTGGCGGCTCAACTGCCCAAGTTATTCTGTTTAATAAAAATAAAATTAAATATCTTTTTTCAAAAGATAATCCTTTTTCTCTTGATGAAATTGAAAAAATTTTAATCAAATACAGAAATTATTCTATTGCCCTGACAGGAGGAGGAGCTAAAAAAATAAAAAAAGCTCTAGTCGAAAAAGTGGTTGAGAACAATTTAAACATTATTGATGAAATTTTAGCCATCGGAATAGGCGGTAGCTTTCTATCCAAAAAGAAAGAAGCTCTGATTGTCAGTCTGGGGACCGGCACAGCTATGGTAAAAGTTCAAGATGGAAAAATAGAACATATTGGAGGAACAGGAATTGGCGGCGGAACAATCAAAGGACTTGCCCATTTTTTATTCAAAAAAAAGAATCTTCATTGCCTGAGCGCAGCGAAAGGTGGAAAAGAGATTTACCTCTTTGACTACCTGGAAAAAATCGCTAAAACCGGAAAAAGAGAAAAAATCGATTTAAAGATAAAAGATATAGTTGGAGGACCAATTGGAAAAATTCCGGCTAATTTAACAGCCAGTAATTTCGGTCAAGTAAATTATAAATCTCCTCCTCCAGCTTACAGAGAAAATGATTTATCTTTAGCCTTATTCAACATGGTTGCTGAGGTAGTGGCTACTTTAGCTTTTTTTGGAGCAAAAAATTATCATTTGGAAAAAAAAATAGTCTTTGGCGGAGGGGTAGCCGAAAATAAAATAATTAAAAAAAGATTAAAAGAAACAGTACAATTCTGGGGTGGCAAAGCCCAGGTTTTAGAAAAAGCCAGATATATTTGTGCTGTTGGAGCTGCCAAATCCCTCTCCAAAAAGTTGTGATTTTTAAAATTATGCAAACCTTTTTTTTAACTAATGAACTTCGACAAGAACTAAAAAAACCTTTTGGCACTCCTCTCTTTGGCAAAAAGAAAGAGATTTCAGAAAAATTCCAAAAGATTATTAGCCAAAAGAAGTTTAAAAAAATAGTTACGGTCGGAGATTATTGCTCTTCTACGTTTCCTTCAGATATAAAAATTTTTGATGGACGAGTGGGTAGAAACAAAATAGTTCCTCTTCAAAAATACTCTTATTCTTGTTGGAATCCGCCAGCTTCAATAAATAAAGAGGTTTGGAAAATTCTTAAAAAAGTTCTGGCTGAAAACGGGGGTGTTTTTATTGACGGCGAAGAAGATCTTTTAGTTATCCCCAGCGTCCTGCTTGCCAGAAAGAAAGATGCGGTAGTTTATGGCTTTGCGGATAAAGGAGCTTGCCTAATCGAGGTTTCTCCAAAAATAAAGAAAACCTTTAGAAAGCTGCTTGAACGGTTCAAAAAAGGAAAGTTTCAAAAAATTGTCCTCGGCGGAACATTTAGTCAACTCCACCCGGGCCATCGCTATTTTCTTTCAATGGCAGGCTATTATGCCAAAAAAGTAATAGTCGGACTTTGCTCAGACCGAATGGTAAAAATCAGGAAAAAACGTCGCAAAGATGCCCAAACTTTTGAAAAAAGGAGGGGGGCGACAAAAGAAGAGCTTAAAAAGATCGGTCTTAGCTTTGAGATTGTCGAAATAAATGATATTTATGGTCCAGCAATTAAAGATAAAGAAATCGAAGCGATTTTACTTACTGAAGATACTTATCCGAATGGAGAGAAAATCAATAGAATCAGGAAAAAAAATAAATTAAAAGAACTTCATTACATTATTCTTCCCTATCTTTTAGATAAAACTGGTAAAAAAATTTCCAGCCGAAATCGTCAAACCTACTAAACCCCGCACATAAGATTTATGTGCGAGGGTAAACTTTCCTAAGAATGTGGACGGTAACACTACCTCCGGTTCCGCCTATATTATGGCAGAGACCGATTTTTGGGTTTTTTACTTGACGCTCGCCACATTTGCCTCGTAATTGGTTTGTAATCTCATAAATTTGGGCTAATCCGGTTACCGAAATTGGATGGCCTTTGGCTTTGAGACCACCGGAAGGATTAATCGGCAGAACCCCATCTAAATTGACTTTTCCGCTTCTAATTAGCTCTCCTCCTTTTCCAATCGGGGCAAAGCCTAAATCTTCGTAAGAAAATAATTCCACCGAGGTAAAAGCGTCATGCACCTCTGCGACATTAATGTCTTCGGGTCTAATTTTGGCTTGACTATAAGCTTCCTTGGCAGCTAATCTGGTTGCTTTAAAATGAGTGACAATTTCTCTGCCGAAAGTCAAAAGGTAATCAGTAGCAAAACCAGAACCAATTATCTCAACGTCTGATTTTTCTTTTGAGAGAATGACCGCCGCTCCACCATTAACCGACAAAGAACAGTCCATTAAACGGAAAGGCGAAGCAATGATGGGAGAATTTTTAATATCTTCTAAAGAAACCGGTCTTTTGTAATAATATGCTTTGGGGTTTAAAGCAGCATTTTGATGATTTTTGAAAGCAACCAGAGCCAAATCATCCATCGTCGCTCCATACTTTGCCATATATTGCTGCCAAACTAAAACATTCTGAACCGGGAAAAGCATTCCTTCGGTTTGTTCTATCACTCTTTCTGCCGCTGAGAGTATCCAATCGGTAGTTACTTCGCTTAGATTGTCTACCAATTTTTCTCCACTAACAGCTAAAACATTTTTGAAGCCTAGTCGATGAACTCCATTCATCTCCACTCTTCGCTGAGGCTCGAGTAAACGATTAGCCGTCCAGAAAGCCACTCCGCCACCAGCGCAAACCGAAGGCGTTTCAACAATAGGAACATTGGTTTTAAATAAATCAGAAAGAAGAGAGATTTTATGGGTTTGATGTTCGCCCCCAGCTGCGCTAGACATTCCCGTAAAAACAATTGCTTCAATCTCAGAAATTTTCATTTTAGCGTCTTCCAAGGCTTCCATTGTCGCCTCGTAGGCAAAAGCCCACCAGGGTTTCTGGGAATAATCAAATTTTGTCATTCCTACACCTTTAATAAACATAAAATTATATACTTCTCTTACCCGAATCGCAATGAAGGGTGAAGAAAGCTTCGCTTTCTTCTTTACCTTCGCTTCCTGCGGAAGCTCGGTGGGCGAAGAAGAGATTTATCTCTTCGACTACCCGAATCGCAATGAAGGGTGAAGAAAGCTTCGCTTTCTTCTTTACCTTCGCTTCCTGCGGAAGCTCGGTGGGTGAAGAAGAGATTTATCTCTTCGACTAATCTTTCTTTTGCTTTGGATTTTGCTAATAACTTATCCGCTTCCTTCCAGGCATCTTTGAGCCGTAAAAGTTTTAAATAGGGTTTTAGATTAATCTCCATATTTTCGAGGTCAAAGAGGATTTATTTCCCCAGCCTCCTTTCCCTTTTTAAAAAATTATTTATTGCCTTTTCAAA
>Ga0315294_10000375_pt1 | contig 48518 bp, 71 predicted proteins | sample YL17G13_40_MG_FD_203626 | JGI IMG/M metagenome (GOLD analysis project Ga0315294, IMG submission 203626) | Sediment microbial communities from Yellowstone Lake, YNP, Wyoming, USA - YL17G13_40 | ecosystem: Environmental > Aquatic > Freshwater > Lake > Sediment | place: USA: Wyoming | collected... | reverse complement strand
GTTTGCTAATACTGATAAGAAAAATAAGTATTTCTGTTCTGAAATTTGTTCAATGAGAGAAATTTGTGATCGTAAAATAATTGCTTGACAAAATATGTTTATTGTGTTATACTATAATAATCAAGGCGATAAGGCGAATACGGTTGGTCGCAGCTGCCTGTAGAGCAGTTTCCTTAAATGGACGTTGGGAGTTCGAATCTCTCTGTCGCCATTGGTCTGGCTGCCAACCAGAAAAAACGATTTCGATTCTTGTACAGACCATAAAAAAGATTAAATAAAATTTATACATAAAAGGAGAAAAATATAATGTTGACACTAGAAAAATTTTTAGAACTTGAAGATGGACTGGAATTTGCACGAGGAACTGTCTCAGACAATTCATCTGGAATAAATATGACAAATAGTGATAAACTACTTAAATGGATAGCAATTAAAGGATATGCTGAAGATTGGTGTATTTATGCTCATTTTGCAGATAATGATTTTGAGTTTATAAAAAGAAGCGGTGATAAGGTTGGCAGCGAAGAACATATTCAAAGAGTTATTCCCTGCACAGATGATGTTATCGCAAGATATAGATATTAAAAAATAAATTTATTTTGTTAAAAAGGCAAAAAATGTTAACTTATCAACAAGTAAAAAATCTTCCATTTTCTTTAAAAATTTGTTTTTATTTATATCCTTGGGGAGAAGAAAATATTGTTGAAAATTTAAGTGATTGGCTAGAATTATTTGGACATACATTTAGTAATAATAATTTAAATGAATTATTAAAGAGTAATATAATAACAGCAAAAGGGTATGAAGAAAAATGTTTGGATAATGCCAGAAGAGAATATTTGAAATTGTATGAATTCATAGTTAATTATTTTGAATAAATAAAATGCCTATTTTATTGGCGAAATTATGAATAAAAAACACATAGAACAAAATACCATTCCAGAATGGGCAAAAAAAGATTTTGAGGTTGCAAGACAAGTAAGTAGGAAATTACAAAAACTTGCAAAATATAATGAATTAAAATTTACTGATGAAACCTTATTCAAAGATGCTCGTGAAAAAATAGGAGAAATATATCCAGAATTGATATTTGATGGCGAAACAACAATGATAGCCTATAATAATGCGCTAAATAGCGTTTTAAAAAGGGAAAAACTTAAAAGAAATAAAACCTGTCTTTTATTGTGAAAATTATGAATTTTCAAACACCTTTAAATATAGCAATGTATATGGTTGGAATAACTTACGCACCAAAAGGAGGAATGATCTTAGAACCAACTCCTGGCGATGGAAATATAGTAAGGGCAATAAAAAGCTATGGATTAAATCCCATTGTTCCAGATGATGATTTCTGGAAAATGCAACATATTCAAAAATATGATTGCATTGTTATGAATCCACCATTCTCTCCAATGAAAGAGGGATATAAGTTTTTATATAGATGTATGGAACTTAGTAATGAAATTGTAGCATTAATGCCTTGGTTAGTTATAATTAATGGAGAAAAAAGAACAAAAGATATTATAGAGTATGGATTGCAATCTATTACACATTTACCAAGAAGTATTTTTAAAGGATCGAGAGTACAGTGTTGTATTTTGCACATGGTAAAAAATTGGAATGAAGAAATAATATTTATCAATTACAGATAAGAATTATTTTTAGGAGATAAAATTGGGATTTTATAAGGAAAATTTTATGGATAAAAAAGAACTGCAAGAATTTATTTTGAAAAAAGAAAAAGAAGGAAAAATCGTATTCAATACACTTGAAGGACTTGCTTTCATTGACATCAATGAGTTTATTGAACAGCCGACAGAAGGAATTCTATATGATTTAAATAGGGATAAGGTTACGTGTATGACTTGGATTAATGAAGGTCAAGAAACATGGATTAATAATTATGCAGTAGCTCTTGTTATCACTAAACTTAAAGAGCATTATGAAAATAAAAATGTATTAATGTTAAATCTAAACAAGAAATAATTATGAACAAATTAGATTATCCAGATGAAGAAGATTTATCAACAATTGCTCATTGGGTTTATAAAGATCCTCCTGACTATTATCATCTCATGCAATATATCAAAGGATTGTGGCATTGGGATGATTATTTTACTCAAATAGATGATAATAATTATGAATTACATACTGGAGGATGGTCTGGAAATGAGCAAATTATTAGTGCATTGCAAGAAAATACTCTTTTTTGGACATTATGTTGGGAAGAATCCAGGAATGGTGGACATTACAAATTCAATATTCGCGAATTGACAATGTTTTTTGATAACACATGATACAACTTAATTCTTTTTATATTTCAGATGCAGTTAAATTTATGCAAAAAATGAATGAAGAGACAATAGATTTGACGATTACATCTCCCCCATATTCAGACATGAGAAAATATAATTCTTATGATTTTGATTATACTACAGTTATTCCAGAGTTATTTAGAATAACAAAAAAGGGAGGGGTTGTCGTATGGGTAGTTGCAGATAAAACAATTGACGGTTCTGAATCTGGTGTCTCGTTTGAACAAGCATTATTTTTTAAAAAATCTGGATTTAATTTACATGATACCATGATTTATCATAAAAAAGCAGTTGGTTCTTGTGGATCTTCTGCCAGTTATAGTCAGTCGTTTGAATACATGTTTATTTTTACGAAAGAAAAGATAAAAACATTTAATCCTATTAAAGATTTGGTAGCAAAAAAAGCAGGGCAATTAGTCAGATATGCAAAAACAAGAAGTACAAAAAATGGATACTCATCTGTCTCTCATGCTAAAATTGCTCCGTTATCATCGAAAAGACAAAATGTATGGAGTTATGGAATTGGAATATCGTCTGGAGACGATAAAACCAAACATCCCGCGGTATTTCCAGAAAAACTAGCCAGAGACCATATTCTATCCTGGTCAAACGAAAAAGACGTTGTGTTTGATCCCATGTGTGGATCTGGTACAACGTGTAAAATGGCGTGGGTGAATAATCGAAATTTTATTGGAGTAGACTGTAGCAAAGAATACATAAATAACATATGTATTCCCAGATTAGAAAAATACAGATGGAGGAAATAAATGATAGAAAGCAATGGTAAAAAGTATGATTCCATGGAAGAAATGTTTAATGAATGGGACAGTCAAAGAAACTGGTTAGAAAATTTTATTGATAATAAGTTTTCCGATGGAATTGCAGATTATCGTGCCAGTTATAGTTTATCTCACCCTTGGAAAATCTTAGAGTATATTTTTGATGAAATAAAATATGCATATCAAAGAATTTTTAAAGGGTATGACGAAAGAATTGTCTGGAGTATAGATTTTTACCTTGCAAAAATGATACCATTGTGGGTACGGGATTTGGAAAAAACAAAACATGGTGTTCCTATGGATATGTTCGATAGTAATAATTTAAAAGAATCTCATAATCCAGACAATGATGAAATGGAAATAGCTCAAGAAAAATTTAATAATATCTTAGAACAAATTGCGATTGGATTTGAATGTTATGAAGAATTTCATAATGCAATTTCATCATCTAAAGAATATAAAGAACTAGAATTAAAATTTAATAATGGATTTGAATTATTTAAAAAACATTTTTCAAGTTTATGGGATTAATAAAATAAATGAAAAAAATTATAATTGTTGAAAATTGTATTGATTGTCCATATCATTATTATACAGAAGATAATGACGCATTTTGTTGGAATACAGATAATAATATCGAATCAGAAGATCATATTATTAAAAATGTATGGTTGATACCTGAGTGGTGTACCCTTAAGATGTTTGAGGGATAAAATGTTAGTTTTATTGTGAGAAAAATTATAAAATGAAATATAATCTAACAAATAAAACATTTGGCAATTTAATTGTTATAAAAATGACAGATGACATCGTTAAAAAAGGTCAACAAAGAAAATATATTTGTCAATGTCAATGTAAGAATAATACAATTATCATCGTAAAAACTAACGATTTAATAAGCGGAAGAAAAGATAATTGTGGATGTTTAACTAAAATAAAACAAAGAAATGCCAAAAAGAAATATAATAATTATAATTTAGATGGAGAATTTGGCGTAGGATATACTTTGAAAGGAGAAGAATTTTATTTTGACTTAGAAGATTATGATAAAATTAAAAATTATTGTTGGAATTTTCACAAAAATAGAAGTTTAGCATATATTGAAGCAAGAGGAGAAAACAAAAAAAATATAAAATTACATAGGCTAATTATGAATGTTACTGATAGAAATATATTGATAGATCATATTTCTCATAATACACTAGATAATCGCAAATCTAATTTAAGATTATGTAATAATTCTCAAAATTCTAAAAACAGGATAAAATTAAAAAGAAATTTAACTGGTATAAATGGAGTATCTTTGAGAAAAGATACTGGAAAATATAGAGTTAGATTAGGGGTTAACGGAAAAGAAATAAATATAGGCCAATATGAATCTCTAGACAATGCCATTATTGCGAGAGAAGACGCAGAACAAAAATACTATGGAGAGTTTGCGCCCAAAAAACATTTATTTGAAAATGCGAAATAATATGAATACATATGTTAACTACCATCGTCATGACATGTACGGAAATCCGATTACCCCGGACTCAGTCGTCTTTCCTGAAGAATATGCAAAGAGAGCAGTTGAATTGGGTCATTCAGTATTATCTTCTGTTAATCATGGCTGGCAAGGAAGAACAATAGAATACTATGAGCTTGCTAAAAAATACAATCTTAAATACTTATTTGGAACAGAGGCATATATTGTTAAAAATAGATTCGATAAAGATAGGACTAATTGTCATATAAATATTTTAGGAATTAATGAGAATGGACGCAAAGGTATCAATAGAATTTTATCAGAAGCTAGCATTTCAGGCTTTTATTATCGGCCAAGAATAGATATGGAATTGCTTCTGTCTCTTAGTCCTAATTCTGTTTGGATTACAACAGCCTGTATTGCGGGTTTGTGGAAATATGATAATGCAGATGAATTGATATTACAAGTTCATAATCATTTTAAAGACAATTTCTTTCTTGAAGTTCAATATCATAATGTTCAATCCCAAAAAAATCTAAATGCTAGAATTCTAAATCTTGCAGTTAAAAATAATATCAAAATTATAATGGGATGTGATTCGCATTATATTTATCCAGAACAAGCCAAAAATAGAGATAATTTCTTATTATCTAAAAAAATAAAATATGAAGATGAAGAAGGATGGTTATTAGATTATACTGATTATGATACCTGCGTTTCAAGATTTCAACAACAGGGAATTTTGTCTGATTTGGAAATTGCAACCGCAATTGATAATACAAATATATTTTTAGATGTCGAAGAATATAGGTCAGATATCTTTACAAAAAATATAAAGCTTCCTACATTATATCCTGAAAAATCTCAAGAAGAAAAAAACACAATTTTATCAAATCTTATTTGGAGTAATTGGAATATAGAAAAAACGGATGTTTCACAAGAAAAATGGGAACATTACAAAGAAGAAATATCCAAAGAACTTAATACGATAATATCCACAAATATGGCAGACTATTTTCTTTTAAATTATGAGATAATCAAGACAGGAAAAGAAAATGGTGGTCATATTACTCTAACAGGGAGAGGTTCAGCATCTAGTTTCTATATTTGTAAACTATTAAAATTTACAACTATTGATCGAATTTCTGCTTCTATTAAATTATTTCCGGAAAGATTTATTACCAAAGAAAGAATTCTAGAAGCCGGGAGTTTACCAGATATAGATTTCAATTTAAGTAATCCAGAAGTATTTTTCAAAGCACAACAAGAAATTCTTGGAGAAGATCATTCATATCCTATGATTGCGTATGGAACACTTAGTAAAAAATCATGCTGGAAAATGTATGCAAGGGCTATAGATATTGATTTTGATATCGCAAATGAAATATCTAAGGCAATTGATAAATATGAAACAACATTAAAATATTCAGATAATGAAGATGAATCTGTTCTCATAGATCAATTTATTCCAAATAAATATTTGGAATATTACAAAGAAAGTGAAAAATATTTGGGCATTATTGATAATTTTAAAATACACCCTTGCGGCAGTATTTTATATAATAAAAATATTAAAGAAGAAATTGGATTAATAAAAACAAAAGAACATATTTGTTCATGTATGGATGGTCTTTGGGCAGAGGATTATAAATTTATCAAAAATGATTTGCTAAAGGTTTCTGTTGTAGACTTGATTTACAGAGTTTATGAAAGAATAGGAATTGAGCCTCATTCATTACCTAAACTTATCGAATTATGTGCTAATAATCAAAAAGTATGGGATATATATAAAAATGCTTTTGTTGTAGGTGTGAATCAAGTAGAACAAAAGTCAACAAGTGGAAGAGTAGCAACTTATGCCCCAAAAAATATATCCGAGTTAGCTGCTTTTATAAGTAGTATAAGACCTGGGTTTCAGTCAAATTATAAACAATTTGAGACAAGAGAACCTTTTGAATACGGAGTTCCGTCATTAGACAATCTTATTCAGACAAATGAGTTTCCTTTTTCATTTATGCTTTATCAAGAAACATCTATGCAAATTCTTTCATATGCTGGAATTCCTATTTCTGAAACCTATGATATTTTAAAAAATATTGCCAAAAAACGTGTAGAGAAAGTCTTGAAATATAAGGAACAATTTTTAAATGGAATGACTTCTCAGCTTATATTAAAAGAAAATACATTGTTAGAAGAATCAAAAAGAATAGCTAGTTTAACTTGGCAAATCATTGAAGATAGTTCACGTTACCAATTTAATGCCTCACACGCATATAGTATGGCAGGAGATTCTCTTTATAGTGCTTATTTAAAATCATATTATCCATTGGAGTTCTATGAAGTATTTTTAAATCTTATGGAACAAGATGGAAATAAAGATAGAATGACTAATGCTAAAAATGAAGCTGAAAGAGCTTATAAAATTAAATTTCCTCCAATGAGATTTGGTCAAGACAATAGAAAAATTGTAGCAGTTTCAGAAAAGAATGAAATAACATCAAGTTTAACAAGCATTAAAGGGTTTGGAAAAGACATTGGTAACAATATGTTTGATCTTACACAAATACAACATAATAATTTCGTAGATTTGCTTGTATATACCATTGATAATAATATTTTTTCATCTAAGTTTGAAGACCTCATCAAAATAAATTATTTTGAAAAATTTGGAAACAATAAAAAACTACTTTTATTCTACAAAGAATTCACAAAAGGAAAATTCAGATATAATAAAAAACTTAAAAATAAAACTAAACAATTGCGCCTTGTAGAATTGCATAATATTTTCAACAATATAGAAAACAAGAGACTTAATTTCAATAACCAGTTAGATGCAGAAAAAGAGATTTTAGGATATTTGCAATCTACTTATCCTGTTGATAAGAGATTTGTTTATGTGTTTTCAATAGATACCAGATTTTCACCGCGTATTGAAACGTATTGTTTAAATAATGGGACAAGGGCATCCCTAAAAGTACAAAAGAAACTTTATGATAATAAAATATTTTATGGTGGGGAAATTCTTAAAATTAAAAGTTTTAAGAAAAAGGAAACCGTTGATTTTAAAGACGGCGAATTTATAAAACGAAATGATAATACCTATGATTGGTGGATCGAAGATTATGATATAATTCCCCAGAAAAATTTTGACGAGATTGTTGCAACTATGGAAATTTAGTTGACTTAAGTTATCATTTGTGATATACTATTGATATCGAAAAGGAAGAAAGATGAAAACATTTGGACAAATTCTTATCATAATGCTTATAATTTGTTTATTATATAGTATTCTTTTGCCTACTTTTGGTGCTTGGAGTATAGCTATTATTATTTTGGGAATTTTAGGATTTATTTTAGCAGTATAATAAAATAGTCTTTTATAAGGAGAATAAATGTTACCCAAAAAATATGTTAGACTTACTGTGGACGATTTGAAAAATGGTGATACCATTCCTATTTCTACCCAAGATTTAAAAGTCTTACCTGATTATCGCGTATACGTATATAAATATGGGCTAGAGCTAGTTTATCTTCCTGAATGGATTATAAAATTTGATAATGAAAAATATCTTCTTTATTCTACCCCAAATTCTAGGGAAGTAAAAATGGTTAAAGCAGTAGAAGAATCTTCTTTTATATTGGTAGAGTATGCTGGACACATGTATGCAGAAGATTATGAAAAATTATTATCAGTTACCAAGGATTACTAGGATACTGAATGCCAACTAAACCAAAGAATCCACAGAAAGAAATGTCAGAAACTTCTCAACCACGAGATTGTTTTCAAACCCCTAATTATGCAACAGAATTGTTGATTCCATATATTCCAAAAGATATTACGACTATATGGGAATGCTCTGTTGGACATGGTAAAATATTTTCTGTATTAGAAAAAGACAAATATGCTGTTTACGGAACTGACATTAAACAAACAGACTATGCAGACGAAGTAATAAATTTTTTAACATGCGAAAAAATCCCAAGCAATGTCTTTTGTAGATTGTCAACTGGAGTTACTGAGAAATTGGCGATTATTACAAATCCGCCATTTTCTTTGAAGAAACGGTTCTTTGAGAAGTGTATATATTTTGATATTCCTTTTTCATTGCTTATTCCAACTGATTATTGTGGCTGGGTTATCAATGCAATTAAAAAGCATAGATGTGAAAAAATTATTCCAACAAGACGCATAGATTATATTACTCCTACAGGACAATATGGTAGTAATTCTGCCTCTCAATTCCATTCAATGTGGTTGACCAGAGGATTTCAATTGGGAAAAAGCGAAACTTTTGTTGAATTGACAAAAGAGATGAAAACAAATATTTAAATAAAACACAGATTCTATAAGGAAAATAAAATGATAAAATATCTAGAAGAATCATACAGAAGAAAATTAAGAGAAATTGAAAATGCAATGATATCTGGTGAATATGTTGATCTTGATGATCCCGAACAGGTTGCTTTGGCATTCTATTATTTAGGTCAAAATGAAGGTAGAATAAGAAGTCACGAACAAGACAAGCATGATATGAACATCTTATTGGGAGAAATATAAAAAATTTATGATAAAACACTGCTTTTATATTGAACATATAAAAAGGAGTTATTATGACCATAGAAGAAATAGAAAAACTAAACAATGATTTTTTGTTTAGCAAATTTATAATATCATATCTTCCAGACAAAATTGATGGAGGTTATACGCAACAAAGAATAGAAGATGGGAATTTATTGGAAAAAGAATTGCGCAAAAGATTGATAGAAATTGGATTTTTGACATCATGGCAGAAGAAAAAAGATATGAAAGGATACTCAAGATGGACAACAGGGAAAGACTTTTGACAGGCTGGCACGGATTTGATTGGAACTGGTGGATATTTTCAATTTCTTTTTCAATATCTTCGTTGGGAGAAATAAATAGCCCAAAATGGTTGGGGTTATTGTTGTGTAAATTTAAAAAACATTCTTATTTTGCAAATGTTTGGAATCCAGATGGTAGTATATACAAATGGCAATGTACAAAATGTAATAATCTTATTACAAAAACAGATTTATAAAAATATAAAATGTTAAAAATTTATACTTCTCAATATAAATATAACGGTATCAATAGATTCGATATTACAGTAAAAACTGGAGTAAAAACTTTTGCTCCAACTTGGGAAATAGTCATGGGTTATAAAAGTAACTCCATAACTAAAGAACAATATACTGAAAAATATATTATTAAAATGCGACAATCTTATAAAAATAATAGGGATTTATGGGAATGGTTATTGAAACAAAAAGAAGTTGTGTTAGTTTGTTTTTGTAAATCAGGAGATTTTTGCCATAGGGTTTTGTTGGCAAATATTTTAGTAAAACTTGGAGCGAAATATTTGGGAGAAATATAATTTTGATCTATGATTAAATATTGTTTTTATTGCAAACAAGAAATTATGAAAGATAAAAATATAACTAAAGATGACGTATGGTATATGATGATACCTCTTGATAATCCATATATTAATATGTTTATGCATCTTTCCTGTTATAAATCTTTCGACTCGTGGAATTCAATTATTGGTTATATAACCAAAAATTTTGGTGATATAATTGATTATTATAAAACAAACGAACATTCAACAAAAAATCATAGAAGAAAAAAAATAAAATTAGATATTGATATTGATAATAACTTGACTTAATTATGTTAATATGTTATAATCAAAATATATTGAAAAAGAAAGGAGTATGGCATGGAAGATAATACAAAAATAGAAGAAGAAGAATCAAAATTCGTATTAGATTTTGTATTAGAGTTTGTAGATTTAAATTCTAAAACACATGTTCATAAAGAATTTACAAATTGGACAGGACAAGAATTCGAAACTATTATTGAAGAAATACGATGTTGTTTGTTGTCAGTTGGATATAACCAATCGACAGTCGATAAATATATTCAATCCACTTTATAAATAATTATAGGAATTAAGATGGGATGTGATTATTATCATATTTTAAATATGGAAGATGATGATTGGGGACTTCATTTTTCTGAATCTGATGATAGTGAAGAAGATTGGAGTTGTTTATGTACTTTTCCAAACAATGATGGAGATAATTTAAGTATAGAAAGACTTCAGTCCTTAGCATTATTAGGCGCAGCAGTCGTATTGGCACATGATGGATTATTAAATAGTCCATTTTTGCCGTTCTGTGTTCCTGGATGGATTAGGGATGAAATTAAAAAATTGAACAAAAGTTAGATTTTATTATGAAAGTAAAAAAATTGGCCGAATACGGATATAAAGAAGCATTGCTGGGGACATCTTTGAGCAGAAATCAATCTCCGGAAAAAATGATTCCAGTATGTCTAAACCTTGCTTCTAAAAACGGTGGACATAATAAGTTTTTAGAATTTATCGCAGTATGGTTGGACATTACTGCTCCAAGATATTTTTGGCAACAAATAGCAACTTATCGTATTGGTAATTCTTGGCTGAGTGAATCAACTATGTACACGATTACCAAAGAACACCTTGCGCAACAAGATTTTGAAGAGCTAATAAATGAAAATATTCTTGATCAATTAAATATAATGATTGACAAGGGGAATCTTGAAGAAATAAAAAACAATCTCCCCGAAGGATTTTTACAACGTAGAATTATGGTTACTAACTATAAAGCATTAAAAAATATTATTGATCAACGTTATAATCACAAACTTTCTCAGTGGAGATATTTTTGTGATGAAATATTGGTTCAGGTAGAACATCCTGAATTTTTTAATTTATAGAATTTCTATTCTAACAAGATATAATATGACAATACCAGACACCATAGATGCAGATAGGATATATTGGGATGCCCAATATAAAGAAATCAAGGCAATTGTTGATGACAATATCAAGATTGGTAAAATTCGTAAGATATACTGTATAGGAGATTGTTTAACTGTAGGAATCGATTCTGAAAATAATTATGGATATCCTTATTTTCTTCAAATATTCTTGGGAGAAAAATATAAAGTTATTAATTTAGGCAGAACAATGTTAAAGCTGGAACATCTAATTAAATTTCAAAATTTATTAACTCCTAAAAATGTTCATAGCAGCGACATAGCTTGCGTCTGGTGTGGAACCAATGATTTATATTTTGATGCAGATATTGAAATTGTTATAAAAAACTATAATGATTATTGCAAATTATTACAAAATTTAAATATCAAAGTTGTTGCTGTAACTATACTTCCCCGTAGTTTAGACACGGCCGCTACTTTTGAAACCAATAGACAAATATTTAATAAATTTGTTAAAGATAATTATGAATATGTGGCAAATATTGGAGATAATAAAATAATAGGGCAGCGGGATCAAGAAACTAATCCAAGATTTTATGTTCAACCTAACAATAATCATATAACTAGCATGGGACACAGGGTGGTTGCAAAAACAGTAGAAAAAACTATCAAATCCTTGATTAAAAAAGAAAAGGAAAAACATGGAAGAATCTGATTATAATAATATATATTTATTGCCGATAAAAACTAGTTTATTAGATTCTCGCAATCAGGTAATCTTAGAATCTGATTTTCATGGGCTATATCCAATTTTTTCCAGTCCAATGAAAGGCGTATCTGGAGAACAATTAGTTATTGCAATGGCAGAAAATAGCTGCTTGGGAATCCTACATAGATTTGCAACTTCAGAAGAAAGAGTTCGCAGTATTCATAAATTCGGAGAATTAAATATTCCATTTGGAGTTGCAATAGGAGTAAGTTGTTGGGATATTGAGTTTGATATAGCGACTTGTGCATTTGAACAAGGTGCGAAGATGCTTTGCGTAGACCTCGCCAATGGACATTTGAATCGCCTTGGAGACATTGGGAAAAGATTGCGAGATAGGTTTGGAAGCGAAATATCTTTAATGACTGGAAACATTGTCACAGCACAAGCAGCACAATTTTTGAAAGATTCTGGATATGATTTTGTTAGATGTAGTATTGGCTCTGGCGCCTGCTGCACCACTCGTTTAGCTACCGGAGTCGGACGCAATGCGCTTGCTGTATTAAAAGAATGTTCTGATGTTGATATTAATTTAGTTATTGATGGAGGAATACGTCACACGGCAGATATGGTAAAATCGTTTGCCTGTGGGGCAGATTATATTATGTTGGGTTCTGTGCTTGCATATAGTAAGGAGGCCGACAATACAGGAAAGATCTATGGGATGGCCTCAAAAGAATTGCACATAGTAATGAACAAAGATATAAAATCTATTGAAGGAAAGGAAATTGAAATTGACATTGCAAAAAAATTCCCAGCCTCTGAAATTATTAACCGTATTTTATGGGATATTCGATCAGCTTGCACATATTTGGGATGTTATGATTATCATAATATTCCCAATAATTGCAGAATTGTACCTACGAATGAAAAATTTTGGGAGGAATAAATAATTATGAATGAATATAAAAAAATTATCTCTGAATTTTGTAATACTGAACTAATACAAGAATATAAAGAAGCAATAATTAATTTGGAAATATATGACAATACAGTAGAAAGAGAACAATTATTAATGTCACAATTAGATAGTTGCGAAAAAGAAATTTTAAGACGTATAAGAGAGTGAAAAATAATGGTTGATTATTTTATACATCATGAAAATATAAATTATCCTATGATATTATCTCAAATTATGGATAATATCAATTATAATATAGCAAAGGAAAAAATAAGCGACCCCTTTAGTGCTAAAGTGGCAACCCTATATCAAATTGGAAATATGATTTTAGGTTATTATAAAAAACAATTGGATTATGCTCATTGGATACAAGAAACAAATCAATTAGAATAATATTTTAAAAAAGGAGATAAAATGAATGAACATAACTTGAAATTAGTTGATCCTGAATACAGAAATATTGTTGAAATATTATTAAAACACGAATATGATTTATCTGATGGGTACAATTATTATTCTGAGGTTGCATATTTTCAAGAAGCAAAGAAATACAATGAAGATTATGTTCTTGCTATACTAGTACATATAGCAAAAAAAATAATATTTTCATTAAAGGAGAAGATAAATGAATTCTAACGTTATTCATGTAAGTTGTAGTTGCGGATGTAGTTGTCTTGAGATCAAGCAATGGGAAGATGAAAAGGGATTTGGAGAAGTTTATATTTCTCATAAAATAGATTCTTTTTATGCTCTACAAAAACCAGGATATACAAAATTTAAAGAAGCAATAAAAGCAATTTGGTGTTTTTTAACAGGAAAAGAATATTATATCTATGAAATTGTATTGATTAATAAAGACCAAATTGTAGCATTTAAAAATGCTGTTGCAAATATAAAGGAGGATATTTATTATCAAAAAAACTAAAAGATACAAAAATACAATCAGCTATTCCAAGAATAATAAACAATCAAAAAACACAAAAATATTTTTAATAATTATTGGAATTATATTATTTTTATTGATGTCTATTTTTATATTCAATATAGAAAAAACAACTCATATTCCATCACAAATGGTTCTTGCTGAAATATCTTTTATAAAAGCAGGTAGACCAATACCATTTGAAACCCAAATAGATGTAACAGCTTCACAATATCTCGACGAGAATTATTATAATAGCAAATTTTTAGCAATTTATACTGATAAAATTGTTCCATATTTTTTATTTGACGGGCTGATAGATATTCCTATATATCCTGATGTTGTCGTTTTTATTCCCTATGAAGCAAAGGAATCACTATCTGTTGCTGGATTTAAATATGACATGGGACTTGATAATATCATTACAATCAATGATAGATATTTATATGATAAAAGTTGGAATGATGAGAGGGACTTCTTAGAAACTCTTGTACATGAACTGATTCATGTTCAAGCATACGGATTCCTAGGAGAATCTGAAAAAATATTTGAAGCAAAAACACAAGCGGCGTCAACAGAAATCTTAGCAAGTATGTGCAATATGCAAGATGAGATAGCGTGTAAAACATTTTGGCTCTATATGTATAAATATCAAAAAACATACGTTAAAATTAAACTTGAAAATTTACATATAGAATGGATTTATCCTATTTGGTCAAGACTTTTCTTTTGGAATATCAATCAACTTGCACAATTTGACAAAATGACAAGATATAATTTGCAAGATGTGGATCAATATAAGAACAACATACAAGCATATTTATTAAATCCCTATACTAACTATCTTATCCCCGCAGTGTTTGGAATAAGATTAGATACTGAAAAACCAAAAATAAATTGTAATAATAATATAAATTGTATGGGTATACCCAATGAAACAATTTTAATGGATTTTGATGATACAAGATATTTGCTTGGGTCTTTAAAATGGTTACTTCCACCAGCATACAACTATCAATAAGGAAATTTTTATGATATTAAAAATAATAACTAAAATATTAATAAAAATTAGTCAAATTTTATTTGATTTTTCTCGCTGGATTGAATATAGGGGTTGTGATATTCCATCTAATTATGGAAAATCGATTCTAAAACTTGGTAGAAAAATCTATCCAAAATTATTTTGTCCAGGTTGCGGTATTCCTGTTGAGAAATGCTATGATGGTAGAACACAACCACCATATGCTTATTATTGTTGTAATTGTTATAAAAGTATCCAAGAATAAAAAATTTGCGGAAATCCTTGACAAACAGGGAAATTGTGGTATACTAATAGATATACCAGAAAGAGAAAAATTTGTTACTGATTTTTATTTGGGTTTGATTGGGGAGAATAAAAAATTAAATGAAAATACTCAATACGGAACAATTAGTACCTTCCCATGTTATAAAAACTACGATATATATCGCAGAAGATGGAAAAGAATTTTTTAGACCAGAAGATTGTGCATGTCATGAAAATCATATTCGCACACAAAGAATAAAAGAAAAAATAAAACACATAGATATAGATATCTTTGGTTATTTTTTAGGTACTTTTCAATATATAGATTCTAAAGAAACGCTTGATGTATTACTTGAATCTAAATGGCAAAAGGAAATAAAAATTGGAGATTGGATTATTATAGATTATAATTACAATCCAAATGGTGCAAATAATGTTTATGTTATTACCCTTGATAAAATTAAACAGGGAATTTGTGAATTAGAAAAAGAAATTGTTAAATTGGGGATTGTATAAAAATGGAAGAATTTGAACCACTCGGTAAATGGATAAAAAAGCATTTCTTAATGGCAATTGCTATTTGGCTTGGAATCAATATTTTAATTTTAATATTATTGAATTGGTTTATTCCTGTTTATATCCCATAAAACCATTGTTTTATTTAAAAAACATATAAAATCGTTATTTTATCAAGAGAATATTGATGCGATATTTAGGTGGCAAAAAACGCATAGCAAAACAAATTGTTGAATTTTTGAATCCCTATATAAAGGAATCTAAATATTATTTTGAACCATTTGTGGGCAGTTGTGCAGTAATTGAAAAAGTTGAAAACATAAAAAGATATGCATCTGACAAAAATGAATATTTGATTGACTTATATATTGCATTACAAAATGGTTGGATACCACCAAAAAACATAACAGAAAAAGAATATCAACATGTCAAAAATAACAAAGAAGAAAATAAACCATTGACGGCATTTTGTGGAATCGGATGTAGTTACTCTGGTAAATGGTTTGGTGGTTACTGTAGAGATAAAAAAACTACAAGAAATTATGCATTGAATGCTCACAATACATTAATAAATCAATTACCAAAAATCAAAGATGTGATATTTAAATATAAAGACTATAAAGAATGTAAACCAGATAATGCCCTAATATATTGTGATCCACCCTATTCTAATACTACCAAATATGATTTGTTCAATGGTTTTGATAACAATGAATTTTGGGAAATTGTGAGAATATGGTCTAAAAATAATTTAGTTTTTATATCTGAATATATTGCTCCAAATGATTTTGAATGTGTTTTAGAAATTGAAACCAGAACAGATTTAAAAAATAAAGATGGAAAAATGATACCAAGAATTGAAAGATTATTTCAAATCAAATAAAATTTATCTTTTATTGAAAAATAATTATGTCCCACAGGTGGGGGTTGGTCAACAGGCGACCCCCATATATGGGACACCGAAATCAAATAAAATCATCCTTTTATTTTAGAAAATGGAGATAATTTATGAAAACAAAACCAGAACGAGTTAACGGAGGATTGGCACGGCAGGTTATGAATAAGGCAACACTGGTAACGCATCTGTACAGCGATTACATAGTCGCTACATTTCGTTCCACAGGTAAGCTTGCGCCTGGATGTGACAACAGGGATTTAATTGCTTGGTATGAAATTAATATGCCGGCAGAAATCGCTGGGATAATTATAAGGTCAAAGACAAAGACGAAGACAAAAAAGAATGTAGCAAATATAGATTTTGATACTCGTCTTGGCGCAGTCGATAGGATGTATACAGATGAAGCGGAAACAACTTTGAGCACAGATGAAAGGAATAGGATATGAAAGTTATATTTATAGCAGATTGTGTGAATTGTCCATATATCCGAAGAGTTAGTGATGATAGTGATGCCGCATATTGTGACCATGACGACATCGGGGCTACAGGTTATACAATACCCACCGCAGGCGGCATCCGTGAAGATTGTCCGCTTGAGGAGTTGGGAGTAATCAAGGAATATACGCGGGGAGGATGTACTCAAACAAACATATGAAATATACACAAGATATCTTATACAAATTTTTTTATATGTATTGTGATGCAAAAAATAAAAAGATGTTTGCAAAACAATTAATAAAAGAACATAACATACCTAATAATGACGCCGAATTAATATGGGATTCTTTTGATATGGCAGTTGGAGAAACAACATTTTATTTTGAAAATCTGGAAATAGATGAAGAACTAGCGCAACTTTCTAGTAATATTTTACATTAAGGAAATATTATGAACATAGGAATTGATTGTGATGATGTTGTATGTGATTTAGGAAATGCTTGGATTTTAAAATACAATCAAGACTACGATGATAATCTGAAAAAAGAAGACATAACACAATGGGACGTATCACAATTCGTAAAAAAAGAATGCGGTAAAAAAGTTTTTGAATATTTTAATGATCCTATATTATATTTGAAGTGTTTGGAAATACCAAACAGTTTGAATTGTATAAATATATTAAAAGAACAAGGACATAATATACTTTTTATAAGTGCATGTATGCCCAAAACTATGGAAGCAAAATACGGGTGGTTGATCAGACATAAATATATTAATAGTATTAATGAATTTATTACTATTTATGATAAGAGTCTTATTAATATTGATATTTTATTAGATGACAAGCCAGAAACAATTGAAAATTTTCCAAAAAAGGGAGTACTCTTCTCGCAACCATGGAATCAAAATTATAATTTACCCAGAGTTAATGATTGGGAAGAGTTTATAAAATTTGTAAAAAAATATAATGATTTATTAATATCTCAAAATCAATCATTAGATACTTTTGCAAAGTGGGTAAGATGATATTAATTGTAGGAGCGTCAGCAGCAGGTAAATCTACCATAGAAAAGGAATTAGTTAAAAATGGATATACTAATATCATTTCCTATACATCACGACCCATGCGACCAAACGAAATAAATCATAAAGATTATCATTTTATAACCAAAGAAGAATTTTTAGATTTTGATACCAATGGATTTTTTGCCGAAAAAACTTTATATAACTCTTGGAATTATGGCATATCCAAAAATGATTTATTGCCAAATTCTATAGCAGTTGTAGAACCATACGGAATGAGAACATTAAAAAAAATATGTAAAGAAAAAAATATTTTATTGATATCATTTTTTATTGATGTACCAGAAAAAATTAGATTAAAAAGAATGATAGATAGAGATGATAATTTGATGGAAATGTTCAGACGCATATTGTCTGACCAGGGAGTTTTTCAGGGAATTAAGGATGAGGTTGATTATGTGATTAATAATGATAGACCGATCAAAGAAACAATCCAAGAAATTATTGGATGTTTACAAAAATCATAGGAGAGGAGAAAAACAAACATTGACAGAAGAATTGAACGAAAAAGCAAAAAAAGTATTTACACTAAAATACTCAACCAGAAAAACAAGAAGCTGGAAAGAAACTTGTAGAAATATCGCAAATTTTATAGCAGAAGGAGAAAAACCATACAATAAAACAGATGAACAAATTCAAGCGATTGCAAATATGTTCTTTGATACATTGGTAGAATTAGAGATGCTACCTGGTGGCAGAATTATCGCAAATGCAGGAACTGGAATTAAAAATTTAGCTAATTGTTTTGTTCTTGGAATAGAAGATAGCAGACAATCTATATATCAAACCCTGAAAGATGCTGCTGAAATTTTTGCTATGGGAGGTGGGGTAGGCTATGATTTTAGCAAAATAAGAGAAGCTGGGGCAGATATAAAAAGTACAGGCGGAAAAGCATCTGGCGCATTGTCCTTCATGTCCTTGTTCGATCAAACAGGCGAAGTCATTCAACAAGCATCTAGACGTGGCGCTCAACTTGGAACGATGAATATATCGAGTCCGGATATTGAAAATTTTATTAATTTTAAATCTGTGTTAAATTCAAGAAACACAAGATTAATGCAAGAATATGATCGTAATCTTCACTTAGTAGATGGAAGATTAAATGGTACAAGATACGAGCAAATCCTTGAAAAAACTCTATTGGATGATCAACTAACTCACTTTAACATCTCTGTTCTTTTAACAGATAAATTTATGCAACAAGTGGAGAGTGACAAAAATTGGAATTTGATTTCTCCATTATCTGGAAATATTGTTAAGACAGTAAAGGCAAAAGATTTGCTTTATCAAATGGCAAAACAAGCCCACTCGTCAGGTGATCCTGGACAGCTATTTTTTGACAGAATTAATCAAGACAATATGGTTTCCTATATGGGAGATATTACTGCATCAAACCCCTGCGGTGAAGTGCCCCTCCTAGAAGGAGAAAGTTGCATATTAGCATCCATTAATTTATATAAAATGTTTGATAAAAAATCAAAACAAATTGATTATGAAAAACTAAAAAATACTACTAAGATTATCACCAGATTTCTTGAAGATGTAACTGAAATTACAGAAGCACCTTTAGAATATATAAACAAAATGAGTAAAGGATTGCGTAGATTGGGAGTTGGTGTTCTTGGATTTGCTGATTTGTTAGTTGAATTAAATATTTCATACGAATCCAATGAAGCAATAGAATTATCAAGATATTTATCATGGTTTATAAATTTTCATGCTTGGGAAACATCTTTCGAACTTGCAAAAGAAAGAGGTCATTTCAAATTTTACGATAAAAACAAAGTTAATTTGCATGTTGTTACTAAAACTTTATATGACAGTCAATTTGAAAAAAGCAACATTAACATAAAAGAATTGCGAAAAATTGGACTAAGAAACGTATCCGTAACCAGTATAGCGCCAACAGGAAGTATAGCGATTATAGCTGGGGTAAACGGAGGTATTGAACCGTTTTTTGCATTAGCATATAAAAGAAATATTACGGAAGGAATAGGAAATATTGCAACCAATTCAATATTTGAAACAAACCCTGCGTTAGAAAGAAAATTAAAAGACGCAAAATATGACAAGGATCAAATAGAAGAAATCCTTGATTATGTTGCCTCAAAGGGTAGTCTGTCTGGATGTAAATTAGTATCCAAAGAATTCCAAGAATTATTCAAGACAGCAAACGATATTAGTTGGAAAACACATATTGAAATTCAATCTGCCTGGCAGGAGTATGTATCAAATGCTATTAGCAAAACATCAAACTTGCCAGAAAATTCTACTATTGATGATATTTTTGATATATATATGTATATGTGGAAAAAAGGATTGAAGGGCGGCACAATATATCGTCAAAACTCAAAAAGTTTTCAAATATTGGAGAAACCAAATGGAAAATAAAGGAATGGTATAAATCATGGACTTCAAAAAATACATAGAATTAGCAAGTAGAACTCGATCCCCCCTAAAAACTCAGCTAGAAAATAATATTCATATGATATTGGGGATGTTAACGGAAGTAGGAGAATTGGCAGATTCTTTTAAAAAGAATATGGCCTATAATAAAGAAATAGATTGGATAAATGTCAAAGAAGAAGTATCAGACATTCTATGGTACATAGCAAATTTTATTCAACTCAATAACCTCGACATAGACGAAATCTTAGAAAAAAATATTAAAAAACTTGAAACACGTTATCCAAACTTGCGATTTGATGAAAATAATGCAATTAAAAGAAATTTAGAAAAAGAAAGATTTGTACTTGAAAAATAACTTTTAATAATAATCTAAAATTTAGTAAAAAATAACGGATATATATTATTATAATATCCGTTATTTTTATAAACTTATATATCTAATTCTTCAGCAGGAACATCCCATGTTGGCCTTTCGCCAAACTTTATCACCTGAGCATATAATATACCTGCTCCGTGTATCCAAAGTTCTAATTTTTTTACAAGTCTTGTTATTTCCAATGCTGCTTCGCTTAATTTAATTTCAACAACTTCTACTCGTAAAGTAAGTATTTCGGCTTTATCAATGAGTGATTTATTTAATAGTCTTAATTCTGTAATATCTACTCGCATCGGTTCCACCATGCTTAATGCTGCTTTTGTAATTGTTTCAGCGTTATCAGCAAGAGAATTGTTTCTTTGGTTACGGGCAGTTAAAATACCAGAAATAGACCCAATTAATGCAACAACCACAGCAGGAACTAGGAAAGTTAAAATAATTCGCGTTGTATCATCCATATTTTCCCATCCCCCTTTCCCGTCTTATTTTAATCAAAATATCACTAATATTAATGCCAATCAAAGAAAAGAATAATTGCAAATTGATTGCCATACTCCAACTATTCATCCATACTGGATATTCTGATATGTAATTAAACCATCCTCCATAAGATACAATATAAAACAATAGACGATGCATGGCAAATAAATATAAATATAAATTATTATTTAATATTGTTCTACGCATATTTTTATTTGATATCAAATAAAATATAATAGATATTATTAAATATATAGTTATAAGCATAATTAAAATAATTTTAAATATTTCTGTAATTATCTCAATATTCATAAACCTCCTTTTCTTTTTAGCATTATGTCAAATAAAAGTATTATTTTATTGTTCTACAGCTTCCTTAGTCACCGCAGTCTTCAAATCCGCCAGTTCCTTGCTTGTTAACTTTGCACTATCTACCGCCTTGACTAATAGCACCTGTTTCTTTTCCATGTCCGCAATCCGAGCCTCGACACTTACATCCGCGTCAACCTGGAATTTGTTAGTTCCTACCTTAGTTATCTTCATTATTTTGCCTCCACAACGGCATACAACCCATGATACTCAAGTGCAAATACAGTACCTGGTGTTGTGCTGGTTATCTCAATGGTTGCAGTACCGTTTACCAAGTTAACTGTTTGCTCCACATCGTTAATAAGCAGAGTATCTGCGACAGGACATGGTGCGAGATATAACGTAGATACAATTACCTTAGCAACATGCAATCCATTAGCAATTATTAACTGTCGCTCAGGTTGCAATATGAATTTCGGGGGGCTGCCATCTGCAACCCACCTAAAATCTTCTACATCTTGCTGATTGACGACAACCATATCAAACATGGTACACGCTGCAATGGCATCGTTTACAATCTCTTGGGTGTCACCAAATACTATTCCTAGATACCGTTCTTGATAGTTAGCTATTCCGCCCGTAAATCCTGCGGTATTAGTGTTTTCAATTGTCAAATATGGCTGTTTCCCATCATCGTACAAAGAATAAATAACGTGAGTGCTTATCATTTTGTAACCTCCAAAATCCCTACCCCTCCCCATCCTTGAGCAAGGTCTTTTATAATTTCCGTTTTATTTCCTTCGAGCTTTTCCCAGAAGCGCTTTACTCCAACATCAGTCTGAGCGTGTTCCACAATGTCATGGAATGCCATAATACCTTTAGTGTATCTGCGGTATCTGTCATAATCAGCTTTTACCCCTTGATAACTATGGTCACCATCCACAAATACAAAATCTAATTTCCTACCATGCAAAATTGTTTCTACCTGCTCTTTGGCATATTGTGATTGGCTATCATCTCTGATAATATGTAGTTGTTGTCCGTTGCGTTTCCAGGATTGCATAACATCTATATCGGGTTGTCCATACTCGCCGCCGTACTTCCCATTAGGTTTATCAATTGTAATCACCTCAGCGTTATCATCAGCAACTTGTAAGAACCTTTGTAATGTCCCACCACGCATTGTGCCAATTTCCAAAATGAGTTTTTTGTCTTTCACGTATTCCAATAAGTGTTCTAATTCATATGGAACTTGCAGAGCGCTCGGTATGATTCCTGTTTCTGAATAAATATCAAGTGTCTTTCTGTCGCGGTGGGTACATTTTATTGACGTGTCCACAAGTAATTTATAACCATGTTCTCTGGCCAATTGGCTGAAAAATGAATCTTGCGTTAACAAGCTGGTTGTCGCAAACCAGGGTTGAGGGATTTTTACAAACATCTCTGTAGGATAAATTGTACATCCCATTGCTAATGTATACACTTCATGTGTTCCGCTGTCAGGCGATAAATAATCCCTGTCACCAGTTTCATGGAGTATTATATGAACGCCTTTAACTGGTATTTGATTGCGCATCGGATACCACGCCCCGATCGCACAACCCGGATTTTGTTTAGCTAATTCCACTAATTTAATAATGGCATCAGACTGCGGAAATGTATCATCCTCGATTGTAATCATATAATCTACATTTTCTTGTACCGCCTGCATTGCAGCATAAGTATATGCGTCCGCAATCTCTCTGCCATAAACATTTAGTATTTTACGCTCACAAGTAGATGGCATTGTCACGCCCGTTAAACAAGCTAGTCCGTTAATAGCTTTTTCTTGAGTTGGTACTACTATCAATATTCTGGATAATTCACCTGGCGGATTACAATTATCAGTAAATCTCCTCTCAATATCCCTAACTACATCGAGTTGCGGTATAGTACCCAACCCTATCTGACGCAATGCGTCTTGATTGCCCTGGGTAACCCTACCAATTGCTTGCATATCCTGGTTGGCCTGACGTGATAACCGTTTATTCCAATAATTCGGTTGGTCATCCTCTAACTCTTCGTGTGTATAGTGCTGCGGGAATTTGCTCCACATACTATACAAGCATTCAAATTCTCTTTTTGCACCAAGTCTGGTTCTTTCGTACTGTTCTAATTCGATTTGTTTTATATCTGCATTCAGTATATCTATTTCAGTACCATTTTTAATCAGTTCGTCAATTTCAATTTGCAGTATTTGTAATCTTTTGTTAGAAATACGCAAATTGTCAAAAGCAATTGATAACTCCAGAACACATTGGGAATAAGCTGTTGCATCTGTATCCTTAGATTTAATAACTAAGTTTTCGAGCATGAAAGCCGAACGTGGCATTTGAATTTCATCAAACGCCGCTAACATTAAAGCAATATCAGGATTGACTAAATTATTTATTTCCATTTTTATATTGCCCCATCACTAAGTCCTGCTAAATAGCGTCGTGCTTGGGATAGATTTGCTGTTGTTTTAGCGGCAGTAGCTTGTGTTGCAAAAGTAACCTGGTCTGTAGTTACCTGGTTAGTGCCATTATACCCGCCTGCAAAATATCCGTATATTGCCCCATCACTAAGTCCTGCTAAATAGCGTCGTGCTTGGGATAGATTTGCTGTTGTTTTAGCGGCAGTAGCTTGTGTTGCAAAAGTAACCTGGTCTGTAGTTACCTGGAAAGTGGTAGTATACCCGCCTGCAAAATATCCGTATATTACCCCATCACTAAGTCCTGCTAAACCTTGTCGTGCTTGGGATAGATTTGCTGTTGTTTTAGCAGCAGTAGCTTGTGTTGCAAAAGTAACCTGGTCTGTAGTTGCCTGGTCAGTGCCATTAGTCCCGCCTGCAAAATATCCGTATATTGCCCCATCACTAAGTCCTGCTAAACTGTATCGTGCTTGGGATAGATTTGCTGTTGTTTTAGCGTCAGTAGCTTGTGTTGCAAAAGTAACCTGGTCTGTAGTTACCTGGTAAGTGGTAGTATCCCCGCCTGCAAAATATCCGTATATTGCTGCTCTGGAAATAAATTCATCCACTTTTCCAGGTATTCTATTACCACATTGCATTCTGTTTCGCACAGCTTGACCTGATGTACTTGTCATGCGCTTATCCTATTCACCCATCCTGTAATGGATATGACATTTGCTACATTAGCATACGCAGTCACAGAAACTGGACTAGCATTGCCCTGAATAATAAGTCCAGGTACAATTAAGTATAAGCCTTGCTTAAACGGGACAGTTATTACTATATTGTCATCTGGAACAGTTGATCCTCCTAATTCTATTGTTAAAACAACATTGGCCGTATGTCCATTATAAGCATATAAATAAATTTCGTCATAATTTGTCGCAGCGGAGGACACGGTATGAATAGTCGTACCAGGACTTCCACTCGCAACAACTTTGATCCCCCTACCACTACCAGAACTAGAAAATGTGTATTTTGTATATGTAGACATTTGTTATCTCCTTATGTTATTAATTAAATATTTGTATTTGCAAAATATCAGCTTCTCCAGCTCCATTGCTGGCGGCGACTACATGTCCGTACGCGTCCAAGGTAATGTTCGTAGTTGTATAAGCAATAGGAGATGCGCTAGATGTTTTATGCCCCAGAGAACCGCTACTATCAATCGTAATAATACTTCCGCTTGTCTGAACAATTACAGACCCACTAACAACTCTTAATCCACTTCCAGCGGATACAACGATAGAACCTGCGCTCGAGACTAAACCAGACCCAATATTTGCGGTAATAGAGCCGCTATTTATCACCAATCCAGTCCCTACATTTGCAATAATAGAACCTGCGCTTGAGACCAAACCTGCCCCGACATTCGCAGTAATAGAGCCGCTATTTATCACCAATCCAGTCCCTACATTTGCAATAATAGAACCTGCACTTGAGACCAAACCACTGCTAATAGGAACATGAGCAGCAGCAATTTTTGATCCAGAAATAGTAGCAATACCACTATCTCCTAAAACACTTCCACTTGCTATTGCAACAAGATTTCCCCAAGTTCCTTGTGCGTTAATTTGTTCTATACTATTTGCGTCTATCCAAATCCAAGCAGCACCATTATACCTAAATAAATATTCTTTGTTGGCTTTTAAATCACCATTAGACATATTTGCGGTACTACCAGATGTAGCGATTTTTAAAACACTTACTGTTGCCAATGCATTTATTTTAAGTGTTACAGTTCCATCATTAACAATATTCAATGACAAATCTATCAATTGCCCCGTTGCATATGCTGCAATATCAGCTACTGTAGCTTCATAATAATTAGGGGATATATAAGTAGCAGGTACATAAACAATTCCCTCTTTCCCCTCCAATGCAGTAATCGATCCGCTTACATTCGCTGCAAACGTATCTATTAAATTCATATTAGAAGTTGTAGCCAATCCAGCCAAATCTGTTCTAAAAGTTTGAAATAATGCAGATCCGTCCGTGGTTGTATTGTAAGTTTTTAATCCTAAAAATGTAGTATTAGTAGGCATATTTTAATCCTCCTCATACTGTATAGTCCATACTTGCTAGCGTTCTGCTATCCAAATCATAAAAATATTGCGGATCATAAGTAGATAATAAATAAAATACAGCAACAGTCATAACTCCTGTCAAGACTATTTTGGGAATTCTTATTGTTGCATTAATAATTCTTAAAATTTGATGCAATACCCCTGTTACCAATATCGTAGGTATTTCAATAATATTGCCTAAGAAACGCATAGTTTGTCTCATAATACCAACAATATTAATTGTTCTAACATTGATAGTATTGGTGAAATAAATTGTAAATTTTATTAGATTATCTGTAGTTGCAACAACAATCTTTGGAATTATTATAGTAGCAATAATTTTTAAAGTCGCTATAAAAGATGCTACCATAACAATTGTAGGAACAATAATTGATCCTGCCCAACTCACTGATCCTGCTAGTCCAGCAACAATTAATGTATATATTTTTGTATTTTTTACATATGATGTAAATGTTTTTTCCATAATTTAATCCTAATTTGTCATAGAAATAGTTAATGCCCCAGCGGAGAAAACAACAGTTGTATTAACTTGTACAGTTTTTGGAACAGCGAGAACTTCATAGAACCATATATTTCCAGCGAGTGCAGCATCCCAAAATGCAATATAAGTTATTGTTCCCCATGATGCAGAACTTTCAGTAAATGTTATTGCAGTTGCATTTGTAAGAGTGCCAGTACCTGCATTTCCAAAATTTGTTTTATTGTTTACTACTGCAACTCTAGCGTATGCTCCTACCCCAGTTGATTCTGTTGCACCTGTTCCATCAGCATTAATTGTAGTTGTAGATAATCCCATATAGAGTGTTGATGGAACTGTATATGGTGTTTTTCCAAAATTATAATCAAGTATAGCTGCCGAAGCTGTATATGTGATCGCCATAAGATTTTCTCCTTTAAATAATCCCAGGAATAATTGTTAAAATTCCTTGACTAGGTCTAATTGTTGAACCAGAAATTACAATTACTGGTTGATGAACAAATTTACCAAAAGAACCACTGGTATCGCTTGCCAGAAGTTTTACATCATATTGGTTGGTGACACTTCCTGAGACAACTCCTGTTTTTGTCAATGCAGCACTGCTCATTCCATAATAAGACATTTTCCATGTACAAGTAGCACCAGTTAAAGCAACAGGAAGTCCAACATCATTATATACAAGAAAACTAAATATTTGTTCAGTTCCTCCAATAAAGGCATATTCTGGTAAATCATTGATGGTTATACATGTAAAAGTTGCCGTCATTATTTTTTAATCTCCTTTGTATTGGTTATATCCGCACCATCTTCAAGTTTTTCTATCAAACCAAAAAATTTTTGGAGTAGTCCAGCAATATTCCCCAATGTATTGACATTTTGTAAACCTTTAACTTCAATTTGATTGAGCAAGTTAAAAGCATCATTCAAATTTTTTAAATTTTCTTCATCAAATTTGTACATAAATTCTCCATTTTATCCGGCATAATTAGTCAATATCCCGTTCGTAAAAGTTAAAGTACCAGTGCCATAGGGCGTTTTTACGTTATAACCAATTGTTTTTCCCTGATATCCAGAAGTATAAATACTTCCATTTAGATAAATGCTACCATTCAAAGTGGTAATACCTCCCCCTGCAACAGTAAGACGAGTATTGACAAATATTTGGGCACTGCCTAAATAATCAACATATCCACTTCCTCCATTTATCCTATCTGCAACCATTGTTCCTGTAGTAATCTTTGCTGCACTTAAACCACTTGCTACCTTAGCATTGGTGACTGCATTATCGGCAATTTTATCATTTTGAACTTGATCTGACAAATTGGCGGCATAAATATTGCCATTAAAAGTCCCTGATGCCGCTGAAATATTTCCAGCAAAAGTACCCGTAGCAGCACTCAAAGAACCAGCAAAAGTACCCGTAGCAGCACTTAACGCTCCAGAAAAAGTTCCCGTCGCTCCACTCAATACCCCAGCGAGAGTAACATTACCACTAGAATCAACTGAAAATTGATTGACCCATGTACCTCCAACATTTTTTTGTATTTGAATCCCCGTACTAGGATTCATATATAATCTACTTAGACCACCAGTTTTATTAATTGTAAAGCTTGCATCCGTAAGTGTCGCTCCACTTCCGTTTAAAATAAAGCTATTGTTTGCATTAGATATAAATAATTCGTTTCCGGCAACGATTCGGCCAATTAAAATATCCGCAACCAAACCGAAAGCAGAACCACCCGTTGGCGTCACTATCTGGCCCAAGGCTAAACTTGCCGTATTCCAATTATCTTTCGTGAACGCTAAGGTATTACTGGTCAACCACACCTGTGTAGCCTTATAACTACTTCCAGATATAAAAGTTCTGCCCCTCAATCCATTTTGATCAATACGAATTTCTTCGCTACTGCCACTAATAACATTATTTAGCGATGCATTCAAAGAACTTTCAATAAACAATGAAACAGGATCTCTATAATTTGTATTCCAATTATCCCATTGTAACGAATTGAATGTAGTTTGCAGAGCAGAACTTGTATTTGATCCATACAAATCACTAAACTCATAGGAACTACCATCTAGTCTCAACCTATTTCCAAATATCATCTTAAAATAAGTAGGATCATCATAATTTAAATCTATACCTAACAAAACAGGTTGAACATAAGTATCCGTAGTTAATTCTAATGTAATAGTTGATCCTAATTGTAATTGACTAATAAAGGTTGAGAACTCTTTCAAAAACACAAAATTTGCAGAATCAATTTCAAATTCATATCTAGGAGTAGACACTTTTGTCAAAACATTTATTGCTTGATTATAAAGATTTTGTGCCATGGTTTGAATTTCAACATCTGTCATAATATCAGTCTGCACAAAATTTTCATTTTGATATGTAGAACCAAGAATAAAAGGATCTAATTCCAACAATTGACCTGCGGTAAAATTGCTAGCAAAAGAAACCAAAGTATTAATTGCCCTAAGTAAAACTAAAATCCCCGCAATTTGTGCATTCTTATTAGTAATCTCTAATGTTTTTGCTGTTATCAGCGCTTGCTGTGCTATTATTTGTGCATTTACCGCAGTAATACTAAGTCCTTGTTCTATTCTAACCCGTTGAGTTCCCTGTAATGAAAGTAATGTAGCATTTAAAACCGCAAGAGCAGCTTGTAATATAAGCAATTCTGAATTCGCAGTTTTTAGACTGGTTAAATATCCCGCATATATAGGTTGTTGAACAACTATTTTAGCTTTCCACGCATCAATTGCAGCAATCAACCCAGTTGACATCCATGCAGTAGTTTTATAATAATCAAAATTATATATTGTAGGAGTTCCCAATGGATTGACTGTTAATATATCTAAACTACCAGCGCCATAAACATTCAATGCAGTTACTAATTCATCTGTTTTTTCTGTTATATCAACTTCCTTAATCAAATTATCAAATGACATAAAAATATCAGTAGAAGACATAGCGGATGCAGATGTTGGAGCAGCAATAGCACTTAAAGTCTTGTTAATTGTATCAAAAGTAAAAACACATTGATATGCTTGTTCAACATCTGTCATTAAAAAACTATATATTGTTGTATCTGATACATCAAAAGTCCTGTATAAACTCCATAATGAAGCATCAATAGTTCCCACAGTCCACCCGGGAACATAACTAAGCATTGTTCCTATTAAAGTAGCTGATGGACTAATTACATTATAAAATTGATAAGTTCCCTCAAACACTGTCAATTTCTTATTTGCAAAAACAACCTCAAGAGATTGACATTTTATTTTTTTTGTTTCTATGATTCCATCATTTATTTTGTCAATTTCTGTAATCATAAAATATCCAATATTTTCTATATATATCAATCGCCTATATTCTAATGATGCATAATATTCTGTCGTAACTTCATTTACTTTTGACGGAGCAATAAAAGAAAAATTGGACAATGCATTATATCTTAGCTCTAATTGTCTATCGTAAATCGTTCCTAATTCATATAATTGTGTTTTGTCGGGATTACATAAAATTATTGCGGGATTTTCAAATTTATCAAAAGAATCAAAAAGTTGTATCATATTATTATCCCCCAACCTTTTTAGCAAATTGATATGTTATAGACAAATTAGTAATAAGTCCTGTCATGGTAAGATTATTTAAACCAGGGACAAATCTAAACCATTTTTTATTAAATTTGCTTAATCTATATAATCCTGTACTTGATGTTATTATTTTTTTATCATTGTCTACAGTAATAGTTTCAAGCGGAGATATTGCAGTAAAAGAAAATATGCGACTAGCATCGCTTGTATTAGTTATAGACATTGAATTGCCAACAGAAGATGTAGTAAAAGATATGGATGGATACAAATAGTCATTGTTTGCACTAAGATTATAAAATGAAAATGCTGTTGCAGACGATTTTGTCAAAGTTCTTGCAAATTCCCACGCCCAGGGAGCATCACATACTACAGTACACTCATACCCATAATTTAAATTCCCAGTATAAATAGCAATGGGATCTGTAAGAAAAGCATTGAAATATGCAGTATCTAAATCGCATTGCATAATCTGTAATTTTTTATAACTTAGCGTTCCAAATAACCATGATTCTATAATAGTTCGAGTTGCACCATCTATAGGTAAAGGACTACTTATTGTCAATGGAAATGATAAAACTGGAGTTTGTGATACGCCATGAAAATAAGGAACTGGTCTGCGATATATTTGTTGAGTAAAAATTTCTACCCCTGCTCCACCAGACGAATCTTTGCGACCAGTATCAAAATTGGTAATATATAAATTATAAGTTTCGCTAGGAACAGAGTTCCAAACGAAAGTTTTTCCATAAAAACCCATCGAAAACCTCCGTTTTTATATAAAATAAGTGAATTAAGTATCCTAATTAGTGATAAAAGAGGGATTTTATTCCCTCTTTTGCTATACGCTAAAACTATTAGCATTTCTAACTACCCCTCTTTTTTTTATGGCATTATTAACAGTTTTTAATACCATTTTTTCCATATCAGGAAGAACACTACGATCAAGATTACCCGCTATACTAATAGGCATTGATATAGTAATATTGCTATCATTTTTAATTGTTGATGATATTTTTGGTAATGTTCTATTAATAAAATTTCTCATCATGTCGTCAGTAGCGACAACTTCGCCTTTTAATAATTGTGCAAATACTACTCCTGATTTGCTAGAAGCAATACCTGATACAATACCACCATCATCATAGGAAGGTACTCCTGGCATAGCAGAATGATAATATTTTTCCATTGAATCTTGAGAAGCAGCCCAAACACTCCATCCAGAACCTATTTCATACTCTGGCGGCATACCAGACCATCCAGAACCCAGAGTTGAATAATATGCAGCAGAATGATAATATTTTTCCATTGAATCTTGAGCAGCAGCCCAACCACTACCTATTGTAGTTGCCACTGTTTGAGCATATGCATTAACTTGAGATATTCCAGATGCAATAGCACCACCCATAGCCGAAACCATATCTTGTCCTGCTTTACCAATTTGTCTAATCGCATCTTGGGTAATTCTTTCTGTATCTGCAAGATATAATTCAAGTTCATTTATTCTGGCATCAATACCGGATTTATAATCCTCATATTCTTTATTAAGAGCTTCTTTTTGGACATCTATACTTCTATCATACTGAGTGTCTTCAAGTTCACCTTGTGCTTCAACAAGTTGTTCTTGTAGTTCTAATCTTTTGGCATTAGCTTCTGCACTATTATCAAATTGAAGTTCTAATAATTCTTCTTGAATATCTGCAATAGTCTTAGATTGTTCTTCTACTTGTTTAGTATAATTACGTTCATCTTTCTTCTGATCTAATAAATCTTTTGCAGCGTCTATAATTTTCTTATACGCATCTAATTCAGCTTTTAATGCATCTTTTTGTGCATTTTTTTTATCTTTTATTTTTTTGATGGTTTCATCAAGAAGTTTTTGGTATTCTTGTTCAGCTTTATTTTCGGAAGAACCACCGCCTCCTCCTCCAACAGCAGGAGAAATAAAAGGAGTAGGAATGGTTATTGCTTCGGGAGTCTTTTGTAAAAGTGTTGTAATGCCATGAAGAGCATTTGCTTTAGCAAGTAAAGCAGCAGTTTCTGCCAATATAGAAGGAATAACTATAGCCATCCTTTTATTAGCAGCATCTTGTTCCTGATAAACAGCCCAAGCGGTTGCTTCGGCATCTTGTGCTTTCAGAATAGCCAATTCTCGTAATACTTGTTTATTAATAGTAATTGCACCAGTTTCAACATTAATTGCTAATGCAGCAGCATAACCAGCATCTATCATTTTATATGCTTGATCTATTGTTATTTGACCATATTCACCGTAATCCGCAAGGACAGACTCAAGCATACTATTAGAAGAAAAGAATGATGCGGAGGATGTGTCTGCTGCAGTAGTTAGTTCTTCAATGGATTTTACAACTTCTCCTACAACAGGAGGAACTTCTTTCTGAGTCTCAAGATATTGTCGCATTATTCCGTCAAGATCTTCCGTTGCTTTCATCCTTGCCAAAATTTGTGTATCAGCTAGAACTTTATTATACCCATCTATGTCTGAGGCAGAATCCGTTGCTACATCCCCTGTTTTTTTAAAAGAATCCGACAATTCGTTCAAAGATTCTCTTACTGCAATTATCGCTGCATCAAGAGCTGGATTAACATAACTAACCCCTTTTTCTAATCCCATAGCGTCCAAATCAGCTTTTTGACTTTCTAATGCCTTCAATTGATTTGTCAAAAACGTATACGTAGTTTGTTGTGATTTTGATGTAGCAAACCTAGCACCATTTATTGTAGATAATACGTCCGCCCAAAAATTATAAAATTGAGCTATTTTTTCTGGGGGTAACATTTGTTGCCACAATAATTGCCAACTATCAGACAATCTATTAGCAGCCGCTTCTACCCCCAAGAGATATTTTTCATATCTTTGACTTGCTAATCCTGCGCTTGTATTGGCTGTATTTTGAGCTTCTGTTACCATATCCCAATTGTTCAATAATGCCGTCAGCATATTTCCTTGACGAAGACCAGCCATAGTTTGAACCATCATAGACTGTTCTACTGTTTTTCCTGCTAATCCAAGTTCTTTATATTTTTTAGCAACATCAGACAAAACATCATCCATATCTCTAAATTCATAAGCGTTTTTACGAACTTCAATTCCCTGTGTTCGCAAGGCTTTTTCAACATTAGAAATATCTTCCCCTTCTTCGTCAAGTTTTTTACCTAACTTTACTTGCTCCATCCTCTGAAAAATTGTTTTTAAAGATTGCCCTATACTATCCGACGCTAACCTCGTCACGCTCGAAATAACCGTAATATAACTGGCCAAATCTTTATATCCAACCCCGGCCTGTTTAGCTACGCTTGCAGATCTTTGCATAGCATCACTAATTTCTTGTACCGACGTGGCGTAGTTGTTGTCTAAATTAACTAAAACATCTAATACACTTGTAGCATCTTTTGCTTCTAACTTATATGCATTTAATGTCGCTGTCAATGTAGTTGTTGCTGCGGCGCTATCCATGTTGGCCAATTTACTCATCATGGTACTAGCTCTAAGCAATGTTTGTGTTTCTGCTATGGATTTGCCCTGGCGAATCCACTCCAAACTTCCTTTAACAACTTCCAAAGTAGTAGTACCCAATTCTTTTGCTAAACCATTATATTGCATTGCCAAATCAGCAATTTGTGCAGAACTCATATTATTAACAATTTGAATATTAACCATTTCTTTATTCAAATCTCTGATATATTGAATACCCTCTCCAATTTTTTTCAAAGATCCATAAATGGCTTCTGTAGCAATGCCCCATATTATTACTTTTTTAGCAGCAACACTAAGCATTTCATTCATGGCATAACCGTCTTTAACTGTGCCTTTCATTGCTGCGCCAGCTCTTGAAACTTCCCTTTGAACATTGCTCCATTGTGCTGGCAACTCTTGTAGAGCAACTGTTCCGTTCTTAACGCCAATAGTCAAATTATCAAAAATTCTTAATTGTTCTTGGACATCCTTATTATTAAATATTGCAGGTTTTGTTATTTTTAATGTTTCTACTTTATTTTTCCACTTTTGAAGTACAATTTCAAGACTTCTTTGGTCAAGATCTGCTTTCATTGTCATTTTAGCAGATTTTGTGGCACTGTTTATTTGTGATTGTAAACCAGTCTTATCAAGAACTACTCTAATTAATGCTTCATAGCTTGCACTACTCATATACCATCACCTCCTTTAAGAGAGATGATTTCTCTCTAAATATTATTCACTTTCACTTTAAACATTGATTCAAGTTCCTCCAAAGAATTATCCTTTAAATATCCCTGAGTAGTATCGACAGATTCATGATTAGCATAAAGACGCAATTTTTCTATTGGAAATCCTGACTCCATTCCTAATTCTCTGCATACGTAATGAGTTCCATTATTCATATTTTGTAGCGCACTATGGCGAATACTATGACTTCCAAATTTTGTTTCTTTGTCCTCAATCTCAGTTAATAAATCACGAATTCGTAAAAACCAGTCATATAACATTTCCCTTGTTACAGAATATTTATTATCACTTCTTCCCATTACCCAAAGAGAATCTATTGTATCATTTCCTCTTTGTTGCAACCATAATTTTGCACATTCTTTTGTCCCTGAAAAATAAAAGAGACTAAATTTTTTACGTCTTTTTCCAACAACTTGATTAGTATTGCTATTTTCATTATCCAAAAAAGAATATTTTTGAACCTGTGATAACTCTCCTCTTCTACCTGCAGAATCATATGCAAGCATTAGTAAAGTTGCACTTTGATATTCTTTTAATTCTATAAGTTTATTTTTCAATTTCATAATTTGTTCATCTGTAAGAAAAATAATTTCTCTTACTGATTCTTTAGAAAGACCTTTTACTTTGGATGCTGTATTTACAAGGTACTCATATTGATCCTCATTTTCAGCGAATGTCAAAAGAGAGCGCAAAGAAGACAAAAGGCGATTGTGTCTAGCAGAAGAAATTTTACAATTTTCAGTCAGCCAAAGAGAATAAGTCCGAAAATCTCTTTTGTTCAATTCTAATATACTTTTATTCTCTAAGTTTTTATAAATATAGCAATATATACCCTTTATATCCGCTTTGTATTGCGAGATTGTTCCAGATGATTTTTTATTTTGTTTTAATTCCATAAGAAAATCATCAAGCAAATCTTTATTATCTTGATTGACTAATTTCCATATTTCCGAGTCAAAAAAAACATTATAAATATTTTTTATCATGTCATTTCCAATTAATAATTCCTTTTTTTATAAAATAAGTAATTCCCACAGCGCAAGAGTCGCTTTCATTATTATTTTCAAAACTTATGTCAGGATAAACAGACAATATCTTCGCCCAAATTTGCTGTTTTGTTGCGCTTCCATTTAATATTATTTTTTTAATTGTTTTTATAGTATAATAAATTTGTTCATAATCACACAACAAATAATTTATTACCCCGTGTGTTCTATATAATACAGCAGTCGAGATATTAAAACGTGAAAATCCTCGTTCTATAATAATCTTTTCTGGAGGAAATTCTATTATCATCTCTAAAATTTTATTAGCAATACATTTTAATCTAAGACCATGTGTTTCTTTATTATTAGTTTTGATATTTGTTATTTTTTTAATATTTCCATTTAAATCAAATATAGAAATTCCTGTATTTGACAAAGATAAATCAAGACCCCAAATATAAGTATTCATTTTTCCTTTATTTAAAAAAGAGAGACAGTCTTTGCAAACTATCTCTCATTTCTTTATTGAAATACAATTATTTACTATTGATTTAAAATAATATTTCCGCTACCATTATCTTTAGCAATATATCCATTTAAAATTACCGGATAATATTTTAAACCTCGCATTATTATTGGAGAACCAGTTATCATAACTTCTGTTTCATGATAAATAAGAGCTATTGTAGAACCTATATTTGTTCTTAAATTTGCTCCTACGTTACTTTGTATATATGCAGATTTACCAATAACTAAATCATTAGTTATTGGTTGTACGCTTATAAGCGGAAAAGGATCAATTGGAATCTCATTCATCCTATATTCCCAATGTAAATGAGGGCCACTTGAATTTCCTGATCCGATATCACCTATTGCTCCACCAGATAGCCCAATAACCATGCCTCTCGTTACAGTCTGTCCTTGAGTAACTATAAATTTAGATAGATGTCCATAAACTATTTTATTACCCAAACTATCAATTAATTTAATAGACCATCCATATCCTGTTGTTTCTTTAGTCAATGTAACTTTACCATCTATTGAGGCCAATAATTTAGTTCCCACCGGTGTTCCAAAATCTATTCCTGGAAAATAATAACGTGTACACCCAGACTCAGATTTCCAACAATAGTTATGTGCAATTGCCCAATTTTTATGTTCTTGATATGTTTGAGTTATTGGATATTCTTTTTCAAAAGGATATAATAAATTAATCATTTATATTGCCTTACTAATATTATAATTTATAATAAAATTCATGTTTTATTTACCTTTTAATTAATATTTCGGAGGATTATTAGATATATTTTTAGGATGCCTATAAGTCACAGATGAATATCCAAATGTCTTTACAAATTTAATTCCGTTCTCTTTCATTAATTGTTGAAATCTTTTATCTACCCATTGTCCTTCTATTTTTTTAAATATAGGCGTCCAAAAATCTCTTGGACGTCTCCACCAACCATTACCAAATAAAGAACCTGATTTTCCAAATCTTCCTTCCCCGCTTTGAGTAATTATATCTACCAAATCACTCCTAATATCAGTTGCCCACCAATATTCGCTGCCATGAATAAATTCCTCTGGAGAAATATTTAATTTTTTAGGATCATGCTCAATTAAAGAATCGATAGTGTTCCAAGTAGATTTGAGTTCTTTATTCCAAGAACCTAATAATCCTCCATTATCACCTTGCCTTTCATAATATGCTGGTTCATGAGGACGATATACTTTGTCCAACATACTTTCACGTAACATCTTATATACTTCTTCTGTTATTTGTTTAATTATTTTCTTAAACTTAGACATAAAAAATGAATACAACATAGCATCATTGCTTAAGAGAACCATAATATTTTATTTAGTCCTCCTCAAAAATAATAATTTGTTTTTTGGATTTTTTATGAATTTGAAAAATTTTATTATATCCACAATTAGAACATTCTAATATTTGGGTAGTTTTTATCATTCTTTTTTCTTCTAATTTTTCTATATAAAGTTCAAGTTTTTCACCACATTCGGGACAATGTTTTGAAACTTTGCTTCCAAATTCATAAGATAATTTCATCTGATTTCTTGATTGTCCCTGGTTTTTTCTTTCTTATTTTAGTAATTGTAACAGGCATAAAAATTTCACTAAGTTTCGCTGTTTCGAGTTTCAATTGATCTATTACTTCTGAAAAATTTTTGCTATCAAAATCAACGTTTGATATATTTTCTAATACTTCTGTTAATTTTTCAAATAATAAATCTAAAATAACCCCTACTGATTTCTCACTAAAAATATTCGCACGAGTCATCTCAATAAGTTTTTGAATATCACGTCTAACCTCAGCATAATTTGCAATCCTGGGATATATCATATCCCATAATCCAGAACTTACAAGAGCCTCCAACTCAATAGCATTATCCCCTAAAATTTGGATATTGGTGCATAAATCAGTAACCTCAAGAATAAGACTATTTTCCGCTATTAAATAATTTTGTAACAAATCATCATCTTTAAAAAATAATCCAATATAAGAAGAAATTATTCTTGTTTTGGTTTTAAGGTCTACATATTTGAGTACCTTAATCGTACTTTCTTCAAATTGAAATTCAACTTGAGGAACATTTTTATTTAATTTAATATTATCTTTTTGCATATTATCCCTGATAATCTGAACAAGTAGTTTTTCCTAACATTCGATAAATTTGATTTTTAAAACACCAGCGTACAAATTTACATTGATTTCCTTTAAACATTCCCAATAAACAAATAAAGAAAATCCCCCTATTAATTTTCTTTATTTCACCGTTTTTACATAATCCCATAACTAAGACGAAACCGCAGTAGCTTCAACATAATCCAATAAAGAACCAGTAGTGGGAGTATAATAAGTAGCTTTAAAATAATTGATATAGTTCCCTGCAACAATAGAACCAGATGACCCTGCTGTAACTAATCCCGTTGTACCAACTACCAAGTTTGAATTTGCACTACCACTAGATTTTGCAAAAGTACAAGATGATGTTATATTAGCATTGGCATAAATGCCACCACGAATGCCCAATACAGAAATTTGCTGTGTTTTAGGCCATGATGCACTCGTACCAGTAAACGCAATCGTACTAGGAATAGCAGCAATACTAGATACCGCAACACTTGTTGCACTTACAGGTATCCAAGTAACCTTAGCATAATAATCAGCGGTCGTACAATCCGTAGATGTAGTAAGCAACGCTTTGCCAGACAATGCTTGTTGACTTACACCATTAGCAGCCAGCGCCAAAGTATAATTTCCCATAACCTGGAATCTAGGTACACTAATTTGCAAATATTCAGAAATAGCACCAGTATTATCGCGAACCTCAGCAATCATAGTTAAATCAACCACACTAGGCGGAGTTGTGCTTTCAATTGTAATTTGATCTGCTGTAACAGAAGTTGTGTAAACAACATCAACTTTTTGACTTGCTCCCGCACTAACATAAATATTAGACCCAGCAGTTGCTGTCACAATTTCTGTAAGCCCATTAGGCAAGAAGACTGTTATAGTATCTGCTGTTGGAACTACTGACAATGTGCCAGAGCCACCTGATAAAACTATGCAATCTGTTTGAGTAACATCCACTGCTCCACTCTCGGACAATTGACCAACATTTAAACCAAGGACTACTTTATCAAAAGTTGCTTGATTAATATTAATTGCTAATGATCTATCATGAATATATGTATATAATAGTGGATTATTAATTCCACCTCGAACCTCTGTTTCCGCTGTTGAAAGCGTAAACGAAGATTCTATATTTGCTTTACCATATGCAATTGCGTTTCCTGTAGTGGGATCACGAAGAATTGCATCGGCCACTGATACCAAAAATTCATTTGACATAATTTATTCACTCCTTTTTGATTTGAAATTAATTATTTATTGCCTTAAAAATATCACCTGTATTTTTAAAAGATTCTTTTCCAATTAAAATGCTATCGTATCTTCCAGATTTTTTAGAACTAGATAAAAAGTGTTTGATTTCACCCTTTTTTAATGTAATTTGACCTGTTACCTCTAATAGTCTGTATAATTGATATTCTTGTAATAATAATAATTTTTCTATATGTGCTCTATACTGAAACAAAGTATATTCGCCTATTTCTGTTATTGTTTTTCCCAATAACGAACAAAATACAAAAACTTCATCTTTGAATTCTGTAGTATCTGTTGTTTTATTAAATGTATTTAATTTTTCTTCTAATTCTGGATTGTACTGTTCTATAAAATCAATGCTCGTACCATTCTGTTCTAAAATTATTTCACGAATATTATCAAATTCTGATTCTGTAAATTCTACTTCTCCAATAATAAATTTCAATGTTATTTTTGATAATTCATCTTTTATATTTTTATTTTCTCCATATAATATTTCTATTTTGTTTTCTTGTGTTATGTGTTGGAAAAAAGACGTGAGATCCTTTATTAATTCTGGTCGATTCGAACCAGCAAGAATTATTATCAAAAATTTAAGATATGACATTTTTAATATATCTTTATCTTGAATAGAATTCTTGGGAAAACAGAAAAGGTTATAAAATATTTTTTTATATTGTTGTTCTTTGAGTTTAAGGGGATAAAAGTTTATATCTTTATATTTTTGCGGATTTCCCCAAATATCATTATTATTATCATATATTGAGGAGATTATATTATTCAATTTTTGTTATCTCCTGTTGTTGTGATTTTATACTATCCAGTTTTGGAAGATCACAACTTTTCCCTTATAGGGAATTTGGCCTATGGTGATCGCTTTACTACGACTGTATTCGCTAGCATCAAAATAAAGACGACCCAAACCTCCAATTTCTGCGCCGTTGAGCGTCTCTATTAATTGCTGAACGATCGTATCTACGCGAGTCTGGTAATTTGACATGTGGTTCACCTTATGATGCGCGTATACCTCTGCCCCCAAAGAAATGTTTCCGTATACATACGTTGTTGGTATAAGCTCGAAGACAGAAATTCGCAAAATAGCACATTCTTTAACCCAGGAAATATCTTGACCTGTATCTTGGAAAACCCGATATGAAGTTTCGTCTGGTTGTCCTGCGTAAATTAATGCGCCCTTCTCTGCTTTTGTTAGATTAGTTTTATTCCAAGCATCAGGAGTTGTGTAATGCAAAAGCTTCCAAATTAACTCATTGTTCTCTATTAAGTATGATATACAGTTATATGATATTTTGGGAAGTAATTCGAATTTGTTATATGAATTATTTTCTGTACCTGTCATATTTACCAACTCCCTCGCAATAGGATACTAATTTGTTTTGATTGAGAACCAGAAACGACATTTATCAATAATGGATCATTCATATACATATAATGATTATGTAAATTAAATCCATTATCTCCTGTAACTGTGAAAATATAGTTTTCTGCAGGAACATTTGCATTAGCGATACTAAAAGTAAATACATCACTCTGAATAGTTCCATTTAAATACAAGAATACTGTATACGATTCTGTGTCACCCTCTAAGATATATCCAGTATCGGGGGTTACTCTAATTTCATAATTTGCAACACTTCCTGATGAAACAATTACCGTCACATGAGAATGTATAGAAACATTATCTGTCATTGATGCTGTTATCGTAGCAGAACCAGTGGCTATCAAGGTTACTAAACCACTTCCGCTTACAGATGCAATAGGACTTGCGCTGGTACTATACGAAATACCCTCGTCAACTGGAATTAAATTACGAGTAATAATAGGAGAAATTTGAATCCCCATTCCGGGACTTCCGGATATGCTACCACTTGATATATTTGTTGTTATTGCATATGATACTTTTTCGGAATCGGCTATACCATTAACGATGTCATCCGTTTCTTCATTAATATAGTTAGTGTTCATTATGATTTGGAGTAAATTGCAAGACCCTGATGTCTCAAGAAAATTGCGAATACCTCCGCCAAAAATTTGAAAAGCCCTCCAATTCGCGCTATTCCCAAAAAGAAATCTTTGCCCTTCTTTCAAATACTTTGTATTTGAATTCAATTGTGTGTATCCACGAATGAAGCCCTCCGGTTCCACAGGGTTGGTCGTACCAGCGCTGTCTGAAGGACGATTTATAGGGTAGTCTATAGAAATAGGCTCTGAAAACAAATTGCCATTTGCATCTACCCATCTAAGTAAATTATTTGCACGTCTTACAGTACAGGACGCTGCAAGGTTTTTGATTGCTTCTGTAAAAACGGTTATCCACCACTCAGAGTCAAAGTAATATTTTCTCCCAATTGCAATAGGATGCGATATGTTTTTGAATAGCAATGTCTTAAAATCGTCTCCCAGCTTTTCTCCTGTTACACTCGAAACTGCTCTGTTTACCCTAGCTCTAATGTTTGTCATAGATCCAGATGCAAAAGCTGTTTCTTCTTGAATAGTAAAAACAGTAGATGAGTTTTCAAATTGTTCATTCAATAATGCCTGAAATCCATCAATTAATGTGCTGCCGGTTGAGATAAAATTGGAGGGTGAACCAGATAAATAGTAGCGATAACTCATATCAATCCTCCTTTTTTATAAATTACTCACTAGAAAACCCAAGAATCTTTAGTTCTTGGGATGAATAGCGAGAATTATCCTTGATTTGAAATATATTTTTCAATAGTTTCTATGTTTGCGTTACCTATTGAACACACAAAATATCCTTTGCTCCAAAAAATTTTCTCTTTCCAGAAATATTTTCCAAGTTCTTTCGGAGGGGAAAGAAAAAGAGGGATATTCTTTTCTGACGACTCATGACTTTCGTCCTATCTTTCCCCGCATTACTTAATCAAAGACTTGCAATTTCCAACTTGCAAAATCATTTTTACGAAAAGCATAATCGTTTATCAATTGGCTTATCTCTTCTTTTTTCATATTCAAATAGTCTTTTTTCTCACGTAAATTTTGTGCCTGACTAAAGGATTTGTAGTCATGATCTTGCAAACTATTTTCAAATTGCAATGTATCTTGTGTTCTTTTTTGAAACCAATATAATTCCATAATTCTTGCAAGCATGTTGATATTTTCTTGCGTCAAATCACCAGTAAATATCTGACTGCCACTTGAATAAGTCAAATCTTGATCGCATACTGGATCAAAATCCGTGATAGAATTTAATAGCCAAGGCTCCATATATGTACTCAATGATGCACTGCCTGACACTTGATATAAGGTATCAAGCCTCCAATCAGAAATCGAAGAAAGAAACATATCGTAAACAGTATCACTAAAGGTTGCCATATTTTAGACCTCCTTAATTTTCAATTTAATATCAAAATTTCCGTTAGAATCCGACATATCTAACGGAAATAATGTAATAAAACAACAAAATAATCAAATAAAATTACTCTTTTATTTGTCTAATATTAGTTTAACTCCAATAAGAATTTCACCTCACAATAATATATTGTCAGTTGGACAGGATGTATTTTCTGGTCACACAACCAATTATTCAATTTTTCCACCGCAACATTTCTGGCATCAAGATCATCTTGAGCAAGTATATTATATGTTGTATGATTGTGCGTTGTCCTGACACTATGCAATCCAATACTATACCAAATTGTTACTTCAAATACCTTTGTTATAGACAACTAGTTCACACTTTTACTGGTTGAGGATTATTGATTTCTATATACTCTTTGACCTCAGTTGCTTTTGCTTTAATATCAACATCAGCTATAATAGAAAGAGTTTCTACTAAATTTAAATCAACTGTTTCATTCCTGCTCATTTTCCCAATAATAATATCACAAATAAAAGTTTTTTGTATATTGTTAGCAGCCCTAAATAATGCATCCGCATCAGAATGACCATTGATTATTTGTTCTATCTTTTCTTTGGTAAGCAGTCTTTCATAAAGCTCTTCCAATCCATGACGGCGGATTACCCTTTCATCTGCAATATAGTAATATCCCTCTTCCAAAAAGTTTGTATACTCAGTGTGATTATCCATAATATCCACCAGGTCTTTATACAAAACTCTTTTAGACTCGCCGAACTTTTTAAAGTTTACACCCTTTCCAGTGCCCTTGGGTTGTGTAGAAAGACTTAGCCCATAGGGAGTTAATGATATAACCTTTATATATTCATCAAGACGAATATCATCACTGTATCCCTCATTTCTTTCTGTTATCACTAAATCTTTTTGTTCAGATTCCAACTTGGCAATTTTTTTCTTTAAAGCTTCTAATTCATTTGTCAAATCATCTTTAGACTTTTGATCTAATGTTATATTTTCTGCGTTCTTCTTTGGACGCCCCACACTACCGGTCATTAATTATTCTCCTATATATAAATATTTTTATATTTTCAATATTATACTATACCACAAAAAGATAATTTTGTCAATGATTATTTTATTATTTGATTTGGTTTATGTCATAATCAAGATTATAAAGTTCACGTGCTTTTAAATTGTATGCGATTGCAGCTTCTTCTTCAGTGATAAAAGTTCCTAGATAATAACGTTTTCCCATATGTCGTATTTGAGCGGAAAATTTTTTTCTAGCTTTTCCACAATTAGGACTTTGTTTTCCTCTCTTACCATACATTGGATTATTTTTTCCTTTATTTGCTTTCCTTAATTTTTGTATTGTTTCCAACGAATGATGTTTGCCAAAATGAGCAATTGATTGATTTCTGATCGCTTTTTGCGTTGCTTTCTTTCCATAATTCCACGGGTGTTTTCCTTTTTTAGCGTCTGATTGCTTTTTCCTGGTTTCAGACGAATGCTTATGCCCTCTTATTCCATCTCCTCCCCAAGTTAAATTATAGCCCCATTCTGAGAAATGAGAATGTAATTCTTTAATCCAATACTCTTCTCTTTCATTCAATAATTCAATTGGACATTCTTCAACTAGATACATTTCAAAATTATCTTCGCCGTAAAAATTCCAAGCACATTGAAGATATTTGCTATCTTTAATCTTTTTACTTCTTAAAACAGAATCATGAGTTCTTGCTCTTACATTAAGATTTTGAGCTTGTCCCACACTCCTTTTCATATCTATCAAATTTTTAATACAATAAATCCCACTGATATTACCTAATTTTGTAAACATGTTATTCTCCATACTCCAAAAATAAATGAGAGAGAAGATGGAGTCTCTCTTGTCGGTCGGGTAATTAATCCGTCCTATCTCTCTCATTTTATCAATGATTAGTAGGGAATATTGCATCCCTAACTAATCTATTTTGTTACTATATTTTTCTTACAGGGTAATAATGCCAGCGGTGGCACCAGTTGCAATTGCAACTCCCCATGATTTATACAATACTGTGTTTTGACTAAGATCTGCAAGATCAAATGCACCAGTCGTATTAGACAGAGTATTTCCTTCCAAAACTAGCTTAACAATCTTCTGAGACGAAGGAGAAACTATCCATAATGCACTATTTGATAGTGCGAGCCCCCAGGGTGTGGTTATATCTGCCACTTGAGGCAACATCAAAATATCAAACCCAAAAGCAGAAGGAACATAACCCAATTTGGCATACGGATCATCTAGCGTATACCGATAATTTGCATCTGTAGGCAGAACATTGGCAAGTGCCAATCTCGTTCCTGCAATAATCGCTTTTGCACCTTGATTCCACGCAGTTACAGATTCACAAATTCTGGTCAATATTGCTTGAGTATATCCAGCGTTCAATAAACCAGTATCAGAAGTGCTAGGAAGTGCAGCCATAGCAGTAGCAAAACAATTATACGCGTCCAGGGTCATTCGAGTCTCAATAGAACGCACTGCTTTTGCAGTGAAATCAGCAAGCGACTCCGCTCCAGAAAGAACTTTATATAATGAAACTGAAACCGTAATCTCATGCCATTCTGGAATGACAGTTACCTGGCCATTGAATTGTTTCCTGACTTCAGAAGACCTCTGAGCATGTCCAGCCTTAGAAACTACAAATAAATCACGAGGCTTTATAGTAAATGAAGCAGAATCGCCCCAACCAATGGTACGAACATCTGTGTATAGACCAATCGTATCAATCACAGACTCAGGTAAAATCATATCAACCATAGCAGAAACAATAGCAAATGTTTCATAGCGAACAGCGGGATGATTGAACCACTGCTCTAAAGAAACCTCTGACGCATAAACAATACCACTTCTACGAATAACTTCTTTTATCAATGCCTTATTCATCAAAGATTCTTTTTCATCAAAACTTAAAGCTTGACCGTTGGAATCAGTAGTAGCAAACTCTAAATTCTTGTTACCATTCAAGTTTTTCCAATGATTCCAATAATCACGGAATTGCATAAACAAATCCATATTTCCAGCCGCAAACTTTACAACAGAGCTAGGAACTTTCATAATAATACTATCTCCTTTTTATTATATTTTTAAAATAAACAAACTAATTATAAATACACTCCAACTTATAAGCTAAAACACGTTGAGTATCAATTGCACCAGTACCAAATGAAATATAGGTCTCAGCAATCAATCTAAACGCTAGGACACTACCAGAAGCAGGAGCAGCAGCATTCCAAACCAATGTATATGCTTGACTTCCCGAAATGACAAAAGCACCAGTCGATGGAGACCCTGAAATACCAGCAGCAGTCATCGTAATAATATCGCCAACCACGGGTTTGAAAGCATCAAATGCTAAACCAGAAACATTGGTAAAGTTTCTAGGATCAGGATCAATACCTCGATATTTGCTAGAGGTCAAAACGCTTTCGGGACTTGCAGCCATCCATATTCCCAAAGAACTACCAGCAGAAGCAACAGCAGTCCAGCATTCAGCAGAACCACTAGCTGTACTCTGTGCATTCAAATGAAAAACCTTGCCATTATCTAAATCCGTAGTCCCCACAGCAGAACGATTGTACATATCCACGTTCATAGATGCGGTTCTATTCTTAATCAATACAGCAGCCATATTCTTAAATCCTCCTAAATTTTTCTATTTTTATTAACGTTTCCAAAGAGACCCAGTCGCACTTGTAGTTTCACGAATCCAAGGTAATCCTGCACCCTTTACTTTTTCGTCTTTTTCAACTTTTTTAGAAGAAAAACTAAATGCCTTTGCTTTCGCGGAGTTTTTCCAAGCATCAATAGTTTCTAAAGAAAACCCCTTGGCAGATTCTCGCAATGCTTCAATTTCATTCTTTGGCATCTCTACAGTAGATTCGATTTCCTTCAAAGTGGATTCTATTGCAAACTGGAATGCTTTTGCATCTTCAGATGCTTTAAAAGCCTTCAATTCTTCATTTTCTGTTGCGAATACCTTATTTTCTTCTTGTATCTTTGTCATGTCTGTGGTGATTTTTTGCATATAATCATACATATATCCTAAAACAAATGCATAATTAATGCCTTTGGGCTTTTTCAGCTCAGCAACAAGTTTCTTATAAGATTCTGTCTCATTCTCTAAAAGGGTAAGCATAGCCATTGTATCTAAATTTGCATCCAAACTAAATTCTTCGCCCTCTGCTTTTTCCTTTTTGACTTCTTCCTCTTTAGTCTTTGCAGTTTCTTCTGCTTTCTTCTTATCTTCGTCTTCTGCCATTATCGCTTTATCTTCGACAGGAGTTTCTTCTTCCTTTTTCTTTTCAACATCTTCGAACTCTTTTTCAGCCATTACTTCCTCCTTTTTATCCTTTTCCAAATCCTTCATATTTAATTTCTCCTTTTTGACCCATTTTCCGTCCTTGATAATATGATTTTTCTTAAATTGACTTATTGCTATTGCCCATCCATTTTTCTTTTCATCTGTACCAATAGCATCTGCCTGAGTTGCAATTTGGTTAGCTTGAACTAAACTTATAGAAGGTTCAATTCCTTTTAACGCAGGATTCACATCTTTAAGAGAATCATAAGGAAAAGTCATAATATCACCAAAATAAGATACTTGAGTATTATCTAATTCATCAAGTTGTCCTGCAATTGTTTGTGACCATTGTTTTCCTTCATTACCACCACAAAGCATATATGTAATATATTCACTGGACGGAGGGGATTTTTTCATTTGATAAAATTTTTTAGAGTTATGAATTTTTGCCATATATCGAATTTTTTCTGATGTTGCTTTAGAATTTTTGATAATATGATTTGCGAGAGAGAGTATTACACTTGTTGCTCCCCCATATTCCCTATATAATTTAATTCCTTTTTCAACATTATTTTTAATATTATCAGGAATAGAAAAATCAACATTATCATATCTTCCAAATTCAAATTCTATTGCCTCTTGGTATTCTGCTTTTTCCTTAGCAGCAAAAGTCATAAGTTCTATTTGAGCATCTTTTGATGCTCCTAAAATTTGATCACCTAAAATACATATTGCCATGTATGCGAAGTCTATCATTTTCATAAATCCATTTGGTAATTTTTCACTATCGTAAACTTCGACTTCGACACTTACTTGTTTTTTCTTAGTATTGTCACTTCTAAAAATATCTATAAATTTTCCACTATATTTACGCCAAACCTTTCCAAGAACAGACATTTGAATACGTCCATCGGGTAATTCCCTAAAACTAGCACTGTCGGGCATTATAAATCCAGCAGGAACAGTTATTCCATCATTATGAGATCCAAAATCAAATGATTTTTCATCTAATTCAAATATAATAGGTTTTTCATAAATAGTAGATGCAGTTCTTGTCAATGTCTCTACGTCACAAGTTGTCTTATTTAAAGTATCGCCCGTACTAAAAGCATCAATTTTAGCTGTAACAAAATGAGAATCGAGATCCTGATCTTCAAAATCAATATTATCAATGGCAAAAATTATTTTTTGTTTATCTGTCACATCCGTTCACCTCCTTTTCAAGTAAAATATAATAAACCATATTTTACTTAAAGGTTCTATAGTAAAATACGCTTACTTAAAAATTTTATATAATAATGGCAAATGCTCCAACGTATGCA
>Ga0315294_10000374_pt1 | contig 48521 bp, 45 predicted proteins | sample YL17G13_40_MG_FD_203626 | JGI IMG/M metagenome (GOLD analysis project Ga0315294, IMG submission 203626) | Sediment microbial communities from Yellowstone Lake, YNP, Wyoming, USA - YL17G13_40 | ecosystem: Environmental > Aquatic > Freshwater > Lake > Sediment | place: USA: Wyoming | collected... | reverse complement strand
CGGTACGTTCTCGACCGGCAGCCTGGGTACGACCACGGTGGGGGTGGGCTCATGGGTAACAAAAGGTATCGGCGAAATGACGAAGAAGGGGATGTTGGGGTTACTCACCACGGCGAGCGCCGCGCCGCAAAGGACGAGGATCGTGCAGCAGCACAGGCAGATCAAAACCACAAATATTAAGAGGTAAGGTTGACCAAGGAATTTTGACATAATTTGTCATATTATACAATACAAAACATATCCAAAAGGCGAAGGTATAATAATGGCGTGACAACCCCCGCCCTGCTGACCCTCGCCATCACATCCATTGCCACGATCCTCTTGATCGGCGGCTGGCTGCGGACTGACCTGGTAGCCCTGCTCGTGCTGGTCATATTGGGCGTGGCGCGCCTGATTACGCCAGAACAGGCCCTGGCTGGCTTCAGCAGTTCGGCCGTCATCACCATCCTGGCCATCTCGATCATCGCCGAAGGCCTGCAACAGACAGGCATCACCTACCGTCTTGGCCAACAAATGAAACGCCTGGCAGGGCAAGGCGATAGACGCCTGCTGATCGTGGTCATGCTGGCGGGGGCAACCCTTTCGCTGTTCATGAACAACATCGCCGCGATGGCTGTCTTGCTGCCCGCCACAATGGGACTCGCCCGCCAGGTGCGCATACCACCTTCCCGCCTATTGATGCCACTGGCGTTCGGCGTGATCGCGGGTGGCATGGCTACTTTGTTTACCACTTCGAACATCATCGCCAGCAGCGCCTTACGGGATGCGGGCTTCGCGCCATTGGGCGTTCTGGATTTCTTACCCATCGGTCTGCCGATTGTGCTCGTTGTCGTCCTTTACATGCTCCTGATCGGTCGCCACTTTCTGCCAGAACGCCACCCGGCCGGGCAGGCGGCTCGTTTCCACCGACTGCGCGAGGAACTGCTCAACACGTACCGGCTGACAGCTTCCTTATGGGAAGTGGCCGTACTGAGCGGTTCAGCGATGGCCGGACTCTCCATCCGGGAGGGAGGCTGGCGGACAAAAACACGCCTGAATGTGATCGGGATCACGCGCAACGGCAACCTCATCTCCGCCCCGGCTTCGGACATGATCATTGACGAAGGAGATACCGTTCTGACGCAGGGAGAGCCATCTGTCGAAGTGATGGTGGAATACGGTCTGCGCCTGTTCGAAGAAAAACCCGCACCGGGTCAGGTGGTGAACGGGGAAGCCACCCTGGCCGAGATCGTGCTGGCTCCCCACTCCAACCTGGTCGGCAAGACGGTGCGCGAGATCCACTTCCGCGAAAAGTTCAACCTGACCGTGCTGGCGCTGTGGCGTTCGGGCAAACCGGTTCACATCGGCTTTGCCAACATGCCGCTGCGCGTCGGGGATGGGCTGTTGGTTCAGGGCGCGGCGGCTAACTTGCGCATGTTATATCGTGAACGCGATTTCATCATCCTTGAAGAAGACCCCGAAGCCGTGCTGTTTCCGCACAAGGCACGCCTGGCTGCCCTCATCGGCCTGGTGACGTTGGCCGTTGCGATTGCCGGATGGTTCCCCATCTCGTTGGTCAGCATGGCTGGTGCGGTGGCAATGATCGCGACCGGCTGCCTGAGCATGGACGAGGCTTATCAATCCATTGACTGGAAGGCCATATTCCTGATCGCCGGAATGTGGCCCTTAAGCACGGCTATCCAGGCTAGCGGCTTGGGCGACGAATTGGTGCACGCGTTGCTGAACGCGGCCATTAGCACAAGCCCGTTGATCCTGGTGACGCTGCTGCTTTTCGTGACGATGGTGTTGACCAACATCATGGCCGGACAGGCCGCCGCGCCTATCGTCCTGGCGCCCATTGGGCTGGCAATCGCCAAGGCCACTAGCAGCGACCCGCGCATGTTGTTGATGGCTATCGCGTTGGGCTGCTCGCTGGCCTTCCCGACGCCCCTCGGCCATCCGGTCAACGTGATCGTGATGGGCTCGGGCGGTTATACGTTCAGGGATTTCCTTCGAGTGGGCTGGCTGCTCACCCTGCTGCTCTTCCCCGTCATTTTGCTGGGGCTGCATTTCTTCTGGGGATTATAAATTAAGATTCCCGGCGTCTGTGAGACGCCGGGAATCTGGGGTTAATCTAATATCCCCAGATCATAAACCCCCGGAGGTTCTTTGATCCCCAACAGCAAGGCTAACAAGGCTGGGGCAACATCCATGTCTGGAAGGTCTGTCTTGTAAGCCTGCTCCTGGGCAGCGCGTTCGCGCAAGGAACGCCACAGCAGGGCGCGCTCATCCGAAGCGACGACCAGTTCATTGAGCGTGCGCGCCTTCAGTAGGTATTCCCCAGTCGTGTAAAGAAAAGTCAACCGCCGCCATTTTTCGGCTATGACCGGATGTACCAATCGTTCCAACGGCCCGATTTGTAGCTTGTAATATTCCTCTCGCGCTCGCGGATGGTCTGGCTCGTCGCGCAGGAGTTCGAGGCGCGTGGTCAGCTCATGGCCGCGCACCGCAGCAGTCCACTCGATCCGTCCACCGGATTCGCCAAACGTTCCGAGTTGGTAAAAAGCCAGGTAATCCACGGCGACGACTTTCGGCGCGGTGCGGAACGGGATGCGGTACCAGCCCAAAAGCCGCGCAATTTCCAGGTCGCGCGGAGACGGCAGGAGGCAAACCAAGATGAGGGAGACGGGGGTCAACATGAATTAACTTTACACCAAAACGGGAAAAGACTCAACGCAAATACTCTCCGAGTACGATGTGGCGCGAATAGGCAAATATCGCAAATGGATTTCTGAATTTATTCGCGTCATTCGCTCATTCGCGAAATTCGCGTTAAAAGACCGAAACCAGCCTTTCCTTCCATCTTCTGTCCCCTATGGTCAGTTACACCAATCCCACTTCCTTATTGAACTCCACGATCAACTCATCAATCTCATCCGCCTGCTTCTGGACAGCCGTCCAGTAATCCGGCTCGTGCCATTGGGCAAGGATTTCAGGATAAGTCTTGCCCTGCTGCTCGACCCAGGTGAAGTACTTCAGGTTATGGATGCGGCGGCGGTCGGTGTAGCGTAGTTCGAGCAGGTTGTCGGTGGACTGTCCGTGCAGGTAACGGGCGAAGTCAGCAGCGGCGTCTTTTTCGGTGTATTCTCCGAACTCGGTGTGCATCTCTTTCAGGCGGGACTGGTACAGTTCCATCGAGTCGGTCAGCACGGTCAGAAGGATGTCGTTCTCACCCATCTCGTAGTATTTGGCGGCCTTGATCGCCGAGAGCACGTTCGAGATGCCGGAAAAACCGAGCAAGTCGAGATTAGAGAGTAGAGATTGGTAAATGCCCTGCGCGGCGAGATATTTACGACCAGCCGGCTCGTTGAATAGGCGGGCAAGGTTCACCACGGCGTTGTCGTCAATCGCAACTACCATGTCGGTATTCTTGGTGTTGTGGATCCACGGCACGTGCTTGTCGCCGATGCCCTCGATGCGGTGTGCACCAAAGCCGTTCTCCAACAGGGTGGGGCACTGCAAGGCTTCGCTGGCGACGATCTTGCTGTCGGGGAAAAGCTTCTTCATGTAATCGCCGCTGGCGATCGTGCCGGCCGACCCGGTGGCGGAGGCCATGCCGCGATATTTATCCTTCGGTCCCATGACCTGCTTCAGCACCTCTTCCATCGCGTGGCCGGTGACCTCGTAGTGCCACAAATAGTTGCCGAACTCCTCGAACTGGTTGAAGATCATCAAGTCTTCGCCGGACTTGCGCAGTTCCCAACACTTGTCGAAGATTTCCTTGACGTTCGATTCGGAGCCTGGCGTTTTGATGGTTTCGCCGGCGATTTTCGACAGCCACTCGAAGCGTTCCTGCGACATGCCCTCCGGCAGGATGGCTATGGAGGTGCAGGCTAACAGGGCTGAATCGTACGCGCCGCCGCGGCAGAAGTTGCCTGTGGACGGCCAGACGGCTTTCTGCGCCGTCGGGTCGAACTGACCGGTGACCAGTCGCGGCACGAGGCAGCCGAACGCCGCCCCGACCTTGTGCGCGCCGGTCGGGAACCACTTGCCAACCAGGACGATGATGCGCGCCGGTACCCCAGTCAGCGAGGAGGGTAATTCAAGATAGTTCACTCCGCCGAAGCCCCCACCCTTTACCTTCGGCTCGTTCTTCCAGGTGATGCGGAACAGGTTGCGCGGGTGAACATCCCACAGGCGGATGCCCTTCAGTTGTTCCTTGATTTTGGCCGGGATTTTGAATGGGTCCTTCATCTGAGCAAAGGTAGGGATGATGATATTGCGCTCGCGGGCGCGCTGGATGGCGCGCGCGCGGCGGTCTTTGTGGATGGTGAGGTCAATCGTGGTCATTTCGGGGAACTCCTTGCGAGGAAAGGGGGAGGTTGTCAGACAACTTGATTATATCGCAAAATAAAAAAAGCGGCCCACTTTATTGTGTGCCGCTTTCGAGCCTCTCCAAATTCTGTCCCGGCGGGGGGAGGGATAGGATGCCGTGAAGAGGCATCAAATCCTACAAAGGTATAATCATTGCTATCACCTTATGGTGACCAGGCAGGACAACTATCGCCGTCTAACCATTCATCGTTCGTGAGGCGTGTCTGTGCGCTGCCGTCGGGATTCATTAGGTAGATCTCGCTCATCCCATCCCGATCCGAGAGAAATGCAATCTTCTGACCGTCAGGAGACCAAGCCGGAAAACCGTCATACGCCGGATTATCCGTGAGGCGTATTTGATTACTGCCATCGGCGTTCATCACGTAGATGTCAAAGTTCCCTTCGCGATTGGAGAAAAATGCAATTTTCTGTCCGTCCGGTGACCAGGCAGGGAAAATGTCAATCGCAGAATTGTCCGTAAGCCGTGTCTGAGCGCCGCCGTCGGTGTTCATCACGTAGATGTCAAATTTTCCTTCGCGGTCGGATTGAAATGCGATCTTCTGTCCATCCGGCGACCAGGCTGGACGACGTTCATCGGCCAAATTATTCGTCAGGTTTATCTGGGTGCTGCCGTCGGTGTTCATCACGTAGATTTCAGGGTTCCCATCACGGTTGGATTGAAATGCAATCTTCTGTCCATCCGCTGACCAGGCGGGGAAAATGTCAGTCGCATCATTATTCGTAAGACGTGTTTGATTACTACCATCGGTATTCATCACGTAAATTTCATCGTTCCCGTCGCGATCGGATTCAAACACAATCTTCTGCCCGTCCGGCGACCAGGAAGGAAATCCGTCATAAGCCGGATTGACCGTGAGCCGCGTTTGATTACTGCCGTCGGTGTTCATTAGATAGATTTCAGTGTTCCCATCCCGACCGGTGAAAAATGCAAGTTTATTTGCTTCCCAAGATTTCTGCTGGGTGGCAGTTGCCGATGGAGTCAAGCTGGCTGTCTCTGTAAAAATGGAGTCCGGCGTTAACGACGGTGATTGCATGGTCGCCGGCGAAGGTGTGCCATGGAGTGCTGCCCAGGTACCTGCCACCTGGATGGCAATGACCGTTTGGGCTGCCTGTGTTTCAGCGACCGCGGTGCCAACCAGATCGGATGGCGGCAGAGGTGTAGTCGAGATGCCACTGGGTAGATTACAGGCAAGCAAAGCAAACAGAAGAACAAAGAAGATAGAAATCGCCCGGGGAATTCGAGTTAACATCACGACCTCTCTTCTGGCATTCATCCCAACCAGAGCGGCTAAAGCCCAAAAGCTGTTTTTGGCCGCCTAACCCTGCACTACATCTGCAGTGCGGCACACATTGATTAAATATCCCCGGCTGGCAGAATTGTTCAGGGACTTTGTTGTGCGTTTCAGCCTCAACCATATATCATTATATACTTCTTTCCAACATCCCCAAGCAAGAAAGGACAAACTCTATCTTTCTGAACGTATTATTGTAATCTTGCCCTGGTCAATAAGATTTCAATGCAGGTAACCCTCCATCCGGGTAAAAAACGACTCCTTGTAATCCGTCAAGCTCATCCCGAACTGGTTTGCAAAGGCTTCCTCGAAAGACATCCCAGCGCGAATATCCAGAGAAACCAGTTTAAACTCTTCTGCGCCATATGTATCAACCAGGTATCTGGTAGCCAATTCGAACAAGGTATATAGTTCATTCAACATCTCATCGACGAGATACCGGGTTGGGATTTCCTTCCAGACACCAATCAGAGTCGGGGTCCTGCCGCCTTTGGCCTTCGGCTCGTTCTTCCAGGTAATGCGGAACAGGTTGCGCGGGTCAACGTCCCACAGGCCGATGCCCTTCAGTTTTTCCTTGATTTTGGCGGGGATTTTGGATGGGTCCTTCATCTGGGCAAAAGTAGGGATAACAATATTGCGCTGGCGGGCGCGCTGGATGGCGCGCGCGCGGCGGTCTTTGTGGATGGTGAGGTCAATCGTGGTCATTTCGGGGAACTCCTTGCGAGGAAAGGGGGAGGTTGTCTGACAACTTAGATTATATCGCAAAATAAAAAAAGCGGCCCACTTTATTGTGTGCCGCTTTCGAGCCTCTCCAAATTCTGTCCCGGCGGGAGGGGTCTACAACCAAGCCTCCGCGTCAAATGGCCCTGCGAAAGGATTAGCAAAACGCACGCCTGCAACTCACCAGATCGTTTCCAACTCATACCGCTGGATTTCCTCATCCTTCGTGATCAGCGCCAGGGATTCCATCTGGCATTGTGCCACCAGCAGCCGGTCGAATGGGTCGGCGTGATGGGGAGGCAGTTCGTACACTCGCAGCGCGTGACTGACCTGGACCGGCAACGGCTGGATGCGATGGAGGCTCATTCGGCTGGCAACGTAAAGCGCCGGTTCTTCCGGCAACACCAATCTCCCTTTCGCGGTCTTGATCGCAATCTCCCAGGCGCTGGCAGCGGAAAGAAAAATCTCATTCTTCCCGTCCGCAATGATTTCTCTGGCGCGCGAGGATAACCGCGGGTCTTCTGTGTTCCACCAGAGAAACGTGTGCGTATCAATCAACGCCTTCATACATCGAACTCCGGCAAGGGAGCATCGAAATCGGGCTGGATGATGACTTTACCCTTGTCAAGGCCCGGCGTGCGCGGGGCGGCATCGGCAGGCATGAACGGCAGCAGGCGCGCCACCGGCTTGCCCGCTTTGGCGATCACCACTTCCTCGCCGCTCAACACACGCGCCAGCAGTTTCGAGAAGTGCGTCTTCGCTTCGTGTATGTTGAATACGGTCATTTCAACCTCCACGCCCATTATAGACTAACCTGTGGACTAGGTCAATCAAATTTCACCACCCACAATTTCACACGCTTTCGCGCCTCTCCCAGCCCTGTCCCGGCGGGAGGGACGAGAGCCATCCCCTCCCCGGTCTGGACAATCCCTTTCAGATATGTAGGCTGATTTTAATGCAATCTACACAAATCCGTTGTATGATATAGATAGACTTCTTTTGGTCTGGAAAGGAGGTTTTTCATCGAAGAACTGGTTGTAATACACATCGGAGGGAAGACCGGGTGACAAAATCCTGGCAGCAGGTTTCCGACCTGAGCCAGAAGTTTCCCACGATGAACGTGGTCTTACCTGCTTTTTCCTCCAGTAGCAAGTCGTTCTACAGGCGGATGGGTATCCCCCCTCCGCCTGTTCGATTAAAAATATTTCTCTGAACATCAGGCAGACTGCAACGCAAAGCTGACCAGGCCGGGCCGCACGACCAGCATCGGCACTCGCACTTCCCCCATTTGCGGCAAAAAAGGATTGGAGACCCTCACATCATAGACGGACATCCATGCGCTGCGCGCGGTCGAGAAACTGGTGCCCAGATCAACTTTGGTGGATATGCGAAGGTGACCATTAAGAATAAAAGTGCCGACCAGGATATTTATCGGCTGCATGATGCGGTTCTGCTCGTTCTCATCGTAATCCAACGGATCGTGCGCTGGCGGGGTCAGGTGAAAGCCAACAACTTGCGCATTCGGCAGGTAGATTTCAGAATAGGTCAGCACCTTGGGCGGGCTGCTGATGAGGCTGATGATCTGAGGTTTGAGCAGGTGCAGGTACTCTGGCGCGCCTTCGGTGCGCATCCAGGTGCTGACGCGGATATCTTGCTTGGTCACCACCTCGCCATAGACAAGTGTGGCCGGCGTATAAATCATGACGGGGGACGATTTTTCATCGGGAGCGAAGGTATACATGAGCAGAAATCCTCAACAGGTGGCCCGGAACCTGTCTGGATTATAGCCTAATCACCCTCTGACCCGGCTTTACACTTTTGTTATTTTTCCCCCGCTGCTGGTGATACTTCCTAATTCAACGGCGTGCACTTCATATGATCCCCACTCTCTTGCACAATCTTCCAACTACCGGCTGTGGCGATCTTAGCTTTCGTCACAGCGCGCGCCTGGTGGCCGTCGTCAATGACCAACATCCCATCCTGTTTGGCGATGCGTTTTAGTTCAGCCAGGAAAGCGGCCGGATCGTTGACGCTGAAGAACATGTCAATCGCCGTCACCATGTCTGCCACGTGGTCAGGCAGACCACTGTCTTAACCTTTTGCCAGGATAGGCTCCACGTTGTCCAAGCCAAGCTTCACCATCTTCTCTCTCACGATTTCGAGCGCGATTTCGTGAATATCAATGGCGTAAACTTTGCCCTTCTCGCCGACCAGTTTGGCAAAGCGCGTGGTGTAACGCCCCGGGCCGCAGCTATAATCTACGAGGGTCATACCCTCGCGGATGCCGAATTTATTTACCCACCTGTCAATGAAATCGGGCATGAGGAAATCAATGGGCTTGAACAGCCAGACCATGGACATGTAGGATCTATCCGACATACGGTCGGACTTTCGAGCCATGATAACTTCCTTCGTTGTATGAACGTGTTGGCTTGCGAATGGCTAACTTTTATCCGGCGCTTCGCGGACGATATACAGAGGCCTGCCCTTGGACTCGTCGTAGATCCGGCCAATGTATTCCCCCAAAACACCCAGTGAGATCAACTGCACCCCGCCCAGGAACAGGACCGCAATGAGCGTAGTGGCCTGTCCGAGGAAAGCCGAATGTCCGGTCAAACGCATGACGATGACTACCGGGATGGCCAGGATGCTCAATGCCGCCGCCGTAAAACCGACGTAGGTTGCCAGTTGCAGGGGAAAATACGAGAAACCTGTGATGGCATTGATCGCCAGCCTGAACATCTTCTTGAAGGGATACTTGGTCACGCCGGAAAAACGCACCGCGCGCGCGTATTCCACGCCGACCTGGCGAAAGCCCACCCACGCCGCCATGCCACGCGGGAAGCGGTGTCGCTCGCGCATCGTCTTGAGCACTTCCACCACCTTGCGGTCCAAAAGGCGGAAATCGCCGGTGTCAAGCGGGATCTTCACATCGGTGATGCGATAGATCAGCCGGTAGAACAGCGAGGCGGTGGCTTTCTTGAACCAGCTCTCCCCCTCTCGCCCGGCGCGCACGGCGTAAACCACTTCATAGCCTTCCTTCCACTTTGCGATCAATTCCGGGATGACCTCGGGCGGGTCCTGCAGGTCAGCGTCCATGATGATGACCGCCTCACCGCGGGTGTAATCCCAGCCGGCGGTAATGGCAATCTGGTGACCGAAATTGCGCGCAAAAATTACCGGCCGGACTTGCTGATCCTGCCGCGCCAGCGCGCGGATACGCTCGGTGGAACCATCAGTGGAGCCATCGTCCACGATGACCAGTTCCCAAGTCCCACGCGCAGCGGACATCACCTCCCGTACGCGGCGATAGAGTTCTTCCAGGTTATCCATTTCGTTGTAGACGGGAACGACGATAGAATAGGTGACGGTCATTTCTTCTCCCGTTTGTGAGGCGGGCGGACCTTCGACCTGCCCGCCGTTATCTCGGTTTTCGTCTCAGGGAGGGGGTCCGGGAAGGGGGCCATCCCCAGGGCGCGGCGGCGGAGATAGTCGAAGATGACCGCCAGCGAGGCCGCCACCGGGATGACAAGCAGCGCCCCCAGGATGCCCCACAGGACGGTTGCCATGACGATGAAAATGAAAACCAGCGCTTCCGGCATGTGCACGCTGCGCCCCATGATGAAAGGCCGCAGCCAAAAATTCTTGATCATGATTAGGAAGATGTATACCGCCATGGCGATCACCGCCATAATGACATGCGGAAGCGAAGGCCACCAACTCGATCCTTCCAATAAGGCAACTCCGGCCGCCAATACAGCCGCCAGGAACGGGCCAACGTCGGGAACCAGTGTGAAGAAACCGGCAATGACGCCCAAAACCAGCGCACCGGGGATGCCGAGTATTGTCCAGGCAATGGTAAACACCACACCGACGATGAACATGAGCAAGATCTGGCCGCGCAGGTAATCCATCCAGATGGCACGCACACGCTGGTAAAGCTCTTCGAGTTCCTGTCGGAAATCGGCAGGGAAGAAGGCGATCATCTGCTCGCGCAGGTTCGCCCATTCAGCGAGCAGGTAATACACCACCACCATCACCACCAAAATCCATAGGGCGCCAAGGGAAGTCTGCTCGAGCAAATGGAGCGCGTTCTCTGACAACGAGGAAAGGAAGGTTGTACGGAACTGTGCCAGCTGGTTCGCAAGCTGTCCGAAGTCAATATACAACCCACCAAAGGCGTGCGGCTTGATCAGCCAGGAAATCAATTGGTCAATTAGATCGAGGATATCGGAAATGATTTGCTGGAATTCGTCGAAGAATAGCGATGTCATGCTCGCCGGCGCACCGATAATAAGTAGGATGCTGATGACATAGACGATATTGACTGACGCCCGGCGCGATAGCTTCGTATGCTGGGTCAGATAGCTCGCTGCCGGGCTGATGAGATATGCAATAAAAGCGGCCACGATTAACGGTTTCAGGACCGAGCGGATGTACCAGAGTCCGAGAAGGGCCAGGAGGATGAGCAGCCCGAGGACAAGGTAGCGCGCCGACATACTCCAGCGTTTATAGGTCATAGGATTTTCCTGATCGCCTCCAGCGTCGGCTCGATGACCGGCGCGGCGGTGACCGCCTGCATCGCGGCGCGGATATCCTTCAGCCCGAAGCCTGTGTTCAAAACCAAGATCGGATCCTCCGATGAAACGATCGCCTGCTTCACCGCCTTGACCAGCCCGGCATAGGCAGTCGCGCCGGCCGGTTCAGCAAAGATACCCAACGGGCCAAGCGCAGCAATGGCAGCCAGGATTTCAGCATCGCTTACTGTTATATACGTGCCTCCCGTCTTGTGGGCTGCACGGATGGCGCGTACGCCATCCCGAGGCAGATCCACCGAAATACTATCGGCCAGGGTGCTGGCAGAGACCGGCGTGATCCGCTCTGTACCGGCATGGAAGGCATTGGCAATTGCCGCCGAACCCTCGGCCTGCACGCCGATGAGGCGCGGCAGGCGGTTGATCCAGCCCAGCTCTAACAAATCCTTGAACCCCTTGTGAATTCCCGAAATGATATTGCCGTCGCCGACTGGAACGAAGACAGTCAGGGGTGGATGTCGATCACGCGGGTCGCCTTGCGCGTGCCACTCCCGATGCTCAGCAATCCACCACTCCCAAATCTCGAAGGCTGCGGTCTTCTTCCCCTCGGCAGTGAAGGGATTGTAACCGGTGTTGCGGCAGTACCAGCCAAACTCTTCAGCCGCCTTGATGGTCAGGTCGAAGGCGTCGTCGTAGCTGCCATCCACAAGCAGGACGCGCGCACCATAGATGAGCAACTGGGCAACCTTGGCCGGTGGCGCGGACTTCGGCGCGAAGATGACCGCCTTCTGCCCAATCGCAGCGGACATGCCAGCCAGCGCCGCGCCGGCGTTGCCGGTGGAGGCTGTTACAATTATTTCCGCGCCGATTTCACGGGCGCGCGCCACCACCACCGCGCTGGCGCGGTCCTTGAAGGAAGCGGTCGGATTGCGGCTCTCGTCTTTCAGCCAGAGATGGCGCAGGCCGAGTTTCTCAGCCAGGCGCGGCAGCGAGAAGACTGGCGTCCAGCCAGCGGCGCGCAGAGGCGTCCCCTCGCCGCCGGGGTCCGGAACGGGCAGGAGCGGCAGGTAACGCCAAAGGGACTCGTCGGTTCGGGAGGTGAAATCCTCCGGCTGGAATTTCTGGCGCAGGCCGTTGTAATCCAGCAATACATCCAGGTTGCCATGATCTTTCGGGCAGGTGTACGTCACCTGTCCGGGAAGGTATTCTGCCTTGCAGAGTGAACAACGATAACCGATGAATTTGTCCATATCAACAGACTCTACGCCCTTATTTTATCACCCCCTCTTCTCTAATTCGTTTTTTCCAGCGCCTTCGCGATCTGCTCTTGATCCACCGGTAGACGGTCAAACCGCACGCCCACAGCGTTGTAGATGGCGTTGGCGATAGCCGGGACGGTTGGGATGCTGACGATTTCCCCGATCCCTTTGGCCCCGTAAGGCCCTTCTTTGGTCGGCTGTTCGACCACGAAGGAGATGATCTCAGGGGTGTGAAGGATGGACGGGATGCGGTAACGCGCCATGCGGTCGGTGATTACGTAGCCTTCTTCGACGATGAAGTGTTCGGTGAGGGCACTGCCCAAGCCCATCATCACACCGCCTTCGACCTGAGCCTGCAATCCCAAGGGGTTGATTGCCCGGCCTACATCGTTTGCCGCAATCACTCGCAAGACACGAACTTCTCCGGTAAATGTATTGACTTCTACCTCGGCGGCCTGAGCCGCGTACGAGTAGGCAAAGTGCATATCACCTCCCTCGCCTAAAGGCAAGGTGGCTGGCGCCCAATATTCGTACAAGGCACGCGGCTCCTGTCCGGCCAGGTGCATTTCTTCCACCACATTCCCCAACGGAATGGAGCGATCACCTACGTATGCCAAACCATAGGAAAAAGTGACCCGCTCCGGAGGCTGGTCATATTTCTCGGCCAGCGTGGAGACAATCGCGGCGCGCAGCGAGCGAGCCGCCAGGCGGGCCGCGTTGCCGCTGACGTAGGTCTGGCGCGAGGCGGTAGTCGGCCCACCGTCGGGGGTCAGGTCCGTGTCCATGACCAGGACGCGGACATGGTCCGGGTGCAGCGAGAATTCCTCGGCCACGATCATCTGCAAGACGGTCACCAATCCCTGCCCCAATTCTGCGGAAGAGGTGCGCACTTCCAACATGCCGTCCGGATAGAGCTGCACCTCGGCACCGGCTTTGTCGGGCGCGCCGCCGCCCAGGCCAGTGTTCTTGTACGCGACAGCAAAACCCCAAGCCCTCACCTTACTCCCCGTCCCCCTTCCCTCTCCCGTTTTCGGGAGAGGGAAGGGGGTGAAGGGGGATGGATTAGGGCAAAGGCGGCGCATCTCTGCCTCGACTTTGTCTATGCACTCGATCAGGCCTACGCTCTCACGCAACTCTTGACCGGTGTTCGTCACGCTGCCGATGCGCAGGGCGTTCATCCGCCGCAAGGCCACTGGGTCGAGGCTCAATTCCGCCGCCAGCATGTCCATCATGCCCTCCACTGCAAAGGCTGACTGGAGGACACCGAATCCCCGGAAAGCCCCCGCCGGAGGGTTGTTTGTGTACATGGCATAGCAATCAGCGCGCACGTGCGGCACATCATAAGGGCCAGCCGAATGGGTGGTGGCGCGCGTCATCACTTTTTCGCCCAATGAAGCGTATGCGCCGGTATCGCCGTACAATTCGGTTTCGATTGCGGTCAGCTTACCATTCCTCTTCGCACCAACCTTGACGCGGATCTGCATCGCATGGCGCTTGGGATGAACCAGCAGGCTTTCGCGCCGGTCGAAGAGCAATTTGACTGGCCGGCTGGTCGCGTTGGCCAACAGTGCGGCGTGGATCTGCCCGGCGATATCTTCCTTGCCGCCGAAGCCTCCGCCCATCAACTGCCCGACGACGCGCACCCGATCCTCCGTCCAGCCAAGCGCCCTGGCGACCTGTTCACGGTCGGCATAGGGAATCTGCGACCCGACGTATATCTCCATCCGGTCTGATGTGACTGTCACATCATTGCTCTTGACTGGCACGGCAATGCTGCACTCCGGTTCTAGGAAGGCATGATCCATGGTAGGCGTGTGGAAAGTATGCTCCAAGACCACGTCAGCCTCGGCAAAACCTCGATCAATGTTACCCTTGCGCACCTTGATGTGCTTGAGCAAATTGCCGTTTGCGTGCAGAACCGGCGCTTCCGGCTGGCGCGCCTGGATCGGGTCGCTGACGACCGGGAGTTCCTCAAACTCAGCCTCGATCAAGCCCACGGCTTCGTCAGCGATCTCCTGGGTTTCAGCGGCCAGGATGGCAAGCGCATCCCCCACGTAACGGACGCGTTCGCCCAGGCCAATCAGGATCGGCCAATCGTAGATGACCAGACCGTGATTCTTCTCGGCGGGCAGGTCTGCGGCTGTCAGCACGGCGGCAACGCCCGGCAGGGCGCGCGCCTTCCCGATATCCAATCGCCGCAAGAACGCATGGGGAATGCCCGCCCGTTTGACGCGTGCATACAACATGCCATCGAAGGCCAGATCATCGCTGAACCTGGCCTGACCGGTGACCTTATCCACCGCATCCGGGCGGACCTGTGTCCGGCCGATGACCTTGTAAGCGGTCTCTGATTCCTGAACGTGGGGAGAGGAAACAGGCTCGCCGGTCCTCAGCGAATGGGCCGCGGCCTGGATCGCGCTTTCGATGGAAGGATACGCTGCGCAGCGACAGAGCGTATCCTTTAGGGCATAGCGAATCTCGGCCTGTGTTGGGTTTGGATTGCGCCGCAGTAGCGCGTAGGCGGTCATGATCTGGCCGGGGATGCAGAAACCGCACTGCACAGCCCCAAATTTGACAAAGGCTTCCTGAAGCGCATGAAGCTTGATGCCACCATCGTGCGACTCAGCCAGACTCTCGATCGTCAGTACTTGCTTGCCACGTGCTCGCTCAGCAGGATAGATACAGGACATGACCGGCTCACCATCCACCAGAACAGTGCAAGCGCCGCACTCGGCCTCGTTACAGCCGATCTTTGTCCCAGTCAATTGCAGCCGCTTGCGAAGCAGGTTGGCCAGCGTCTCGCCGGGGATGGGTTCGAGTTGAATTGGTTTGCCGTTAATGATAAAAGAAATACTCTTTTCCATAGTTTTTTTCACCACGGAGACACGGGGCAGGACTGCCCTCAATCGTTGATGGCGGTTTGTCTGCCACGAATTTCACGAATTCTCCCGAAAATTTCAAGAAATTCGTGCAATTCGTGGCTAATTTGCCACACCGGTGAAGACTCCACGATTTGCTGTGGTGGTACCAGACACGGCGTCACAGAGAAAAATCTCTATATCTCAGTGTCTCCGTGACCCCATGTTTTTTACCCGGCGCGCTGCCACGCAACTTCGAGGGTATCTTTTAGCAAAGCCGCCGCCAAATGACGACGATACCCAGCGCCGGCTCGCTGCGGGCTGGTGCGGAACTTGGCTTCTTGCAACAAAACATCCAGCGCCGAAGACACTGCCTCAGTAGTAGGGGACTTTTCATTCAAAGCATTCTCTGTTGCATGCGCTCGAAATGGTATTGGCCCGCCCGGACCTACAGCAATACGTATACAGGCTATCCTGTCTGAGCGCCGTTCCAGCCAGACGGCCAGATTGAGGATCGGCAGGGCGATCCCTTGCGCTCGCATGATGCGCTCGAAGGCCGAAGCCTGATGCGCGGCGTACAAAGGCAGATAAAATCCCACAAGGAGTTCTTCCCCGATCTTCAACGAAGATTGTCCAGGCCCCACGAAGAGACCGCCCAGCGGCACACGACGACGATCTTGCAAGCTGGCAATTTCAGCTTGAGCGTTCAATGCCAGCAGTGCAATCGTGCCATCGGCAGCCGGCAAAGCGTGGGCAACGTTACCTCCCAGTGTAGCTACATTGCGCACCTGTGGACCGCCAATCAGGTTACAGGCTTCGACCAAGGCCTGGGCGTGTTGCCCGGCCATGGTCGAGGAGGCGATGCGGCTGAGCGCTACGGCTGCCCCAATGTACAACTCCCCCTGGCGGAGTTCAAGGGTAGTCATTTCTGGAATAGTGGTAAGGTCCACCAGCATGTGGACGGGCGGGCGGCGGCCCTGCTGCAAATCCAGCATTAAATCAGTCCCGCCTGCGATGAGGCAAGCGGGGCCGGGAGTTGCCTTGAGTGCCTGTAATGCTTCAGTTACAGTCTTCGGATGGAGATATTGCTGCCAAAGGTTCATCGGATTAGCGCAACTATAATCCTCTCTCGCCACGAATATAGGGAGTGCCCAGCGCGGCAGGCGCGCCGAGACGCTTGCGCATCGCTTCGCGCGAGCCGATGATCAGCACAATAATTGTGAAGGCGTATGGGATCATTTGCAGGAAGAATCCCCAGTATGGATTATAGTAAAAAGGATTGCGCAGGCCTAAAAGCATTGTCGGTCCTTGAATATCGAGGATGAGCCGACGCAGTGCGCCAAAAGCGTAAGAACCGACCGCCGCACGGAGGGGATTCCACTGGGCGAAGATGACCAATCCCACCGCGATCCAGCCCTGCCCGCCGGTGGTCATTTCGCTGAACCAGCCGGGCGAGATGGCCAGGCTGATGGTCGCGCCGCCCAGACCTGCCAGCATCCCGCCCATAAAGACGTACAGATAGCGCAGGCGATAGACGTTGATGCCCAGCGCATCCGCCGCGGCAGGATACTCACCTACTGCGCGCAAGTGCATGCCCGGGCGCGTGCGATTAATGAAAAACCACGCCAGCGGCGTGAGCATATAGCCAACGTAAACCAGCACGCTTTGCTCTTTGAAGAAGATCGGACCGAGGAGGGGAATTTGCGAAAGCAGCGGGATGGAGAAGGATGGCATGAGCGAAACCGTGCCAGCCTTGCTTAAGCCCTCGCCCAACACCAGGCTGATGCCCACGCCGAGGAAGGTCAACGCCAAACCGCTGACAACCTGATCGGCTTGAAGCGTAATAGTAATGAAAGCGTGGACCTGGCTGAGTAGACCGGCTAACAAAATGGCAGTCAGCACGCCCAGCCAGAGATTGCCCGTGGCAATGGTCACGCTGTAGGCGCTCATCGCGCCGATCAGCATCATGCCTTCCACGCCCAGGTTGAGCACGCCAGAACGTTCAGCGAAAATTTCCCCCAGCGTAGCAAATAACAACACGGTCCCGCTGGCAACTCCGGCGTGCAAAATGACGATAAAGTCCATGGTCTAGCCCTCCGCGTCCGTGCGAATGATTTGGACTCGATAGCGCATAAGGAAGTCGCTGGCAATTAAACACACCAGAATAATTCCTTGGATCATCTTGGGTACGCCCGAAGGCTGAATTTCGCGGCCTGCCAGAATCAATGCACCAAACAAGATTGAGACCACTATGATCACGATCGGGTGCAGTTTTGCCAGCCAGGCAACGATGATGCCCGTGAAACCGTAGCCAGCCGCGATGGGCGAGGTCTGCAATCGGTGGACGACGCCTGAAACTTCAGACATGCCGCCCAGTCCGGCCAGCGCGCCGGAAAGCATCATCACCAGAATCGTGTTGCGGGTTATATTGATGCCCGCATACTGGGCAGCGCGAGGGTTATCGCCGATCAGGCGAATCTCATATCCCCAGCGACTGCGATAGATCACCAGCCACAGAATGACTGCCGCCAAAATGCCAATCAACAAACCCAGGTGGGTCGTCAGGCCGCGGAAAACGGGGATCGCCTTTGCATAGTCCAGCAGACGCGGCAGCCAAGTATTCTGAGAAAATTTGGGGCTCATCTGGAAGCCGCCTTCAGTCCACACGGCGAAGATCCAGAAATTGACCCAAGCCACGGCGATGTAGTTCAGCATCAGTGTGCTGATGATCTCGTTAACGTTGAAGCGCGCCTTCAAAACGCCAGGTATCCAGCCCCAGACTGCGCCCGCTGCCATTCCCGCAAGCATCATGGCCGGGATGAACAGCCAGCGCGACGTTTCCGGCGCCAGCATGGGTGTCAACACCACCGCGCTGGCACCAAACGCACCCATGATGAACTGTCCCTCCGCACCGATATTCCACAACTTCATGCGAAAGGCCACCGAACAGGCCAGGCTGGTTAACAGGATCGGCGTGGCCTTGACAATGGTATCCGAAATCACGCCAATGTTCCCAAACGAGGCTTTGGCAATGTGGAGATAAGAACGGATGGGATCGCCGCCTGCATACGCGATCAAAACTCCGCCCAGGAAGAGAGCGGCGACGATGGCTCCCAGTGAAACAGCCGCGGGATACCAGGCAGGGGGGGCACTCAGCCGCGGCTCAATGTGAATCCGAAACGGAAGACGCCGCTTCGATTTTAATGCAGAGATGGATGACTCAGACATGTGCGGCTGCTCCTTCTTTTGGGATCTGGTCAAGCGGTGTGCCGGTCATCATCAATCCAACGGTCTCAATCAGACTTTGGTCTGGTTCTTCAACTTCCACCTTAATCTCCCCCATGATTTTTCCCTCGTAAATCACGTAGACGCGGTCACTCAGCGAGAGCAGTTCTTCCAACTCCTCCGAAATAAGCAGCACCGCCGCCCCCGCTTCTCTCTGCGTCAGCAGCAACCGGTGGACACCCTCGATGGCGCCCACGTCCAATCCACGCGTCGGCTGGACTGCCACCATGAACGCTGGCTGGCCCGAAATCTCGCGCGCCAGGATCACGCGCTGTAAATTGCCACCCGAAAGCAGACGCACTGGCGTGGCGACGTTTGGCACAATGATGTCGTAAGCCTGCTTGAGCTCGTTGGCAAATTTCGTAGCGGAAGTCATATCCAGCAGGCCATGCTTCGAGATCGGTGCTTGGCGATATTTTTTCATAATGACGTTATCGGTCACGCTCAGGTTCGGCGCAGTGCCCACGTGCGTGCGGTCTTCAGGGACGTAGGCCATGCCATGCTGAATCCCGAACAGGGTATTGCAATTGCTGACCAGGTCGCCGTTCAGGAGCACATGTCCCTGCGTGCATTTGCGCAGCCCGCTAATGACCTGGGATAGTTCGCGTTGTCCGTTGCCCGCCACGCCCGCCAGACCCACAATTTCACCGCTGCGCACATTAAGCGATACACCACGCAGAGCAGGCAGGCCTTTGTCGTTTTCGGCGTGGAGGTCATTCACATCCAGCACTATTTCACCCGGCTTGCCCGGCTTTTTGTCCAACTGGAAGATGACCTCGCGCCCGACCATCTGGCAGGCCAGTTCCTGCCGCGTCACGCCAGCCGTCGTCAGGCCGGCCGCCATCACCTTGCCGCGCCGCAACACCGTGACGCGGTCGGCAATGGCGGTTACTTCCTGCAATTTGTGGCTGATGAAAATAACGGACTTGCCCCCCGCAATCATGGCTCGCAGGGTCATGAATAGGCCTTCGATTTCCTGCGGCGCGAGCACGGCGGTCGGCTCGTCCATGATAAGCACGTCCGTGCCGCGGTAGAGCATCTTGATGATTTCCACGCGCTGCTGTTCACCCACTGATAACTGCCAGATTTTGGCACGCGGATCCACTTTCAAACCGAATCGCTCGCCCAGATCTGCCACTTTGGAGTCGAAATCAGGCAAACGCAGAAGGAAACGCGGGTCATCCAGGCCGAGTAAAACATTTTCTGTGACTGTCTGGGAAGGCACAAGCATAAAATGTTGATGCACCATCCCAATTCCTGCGCGAATGGCATCGCGCGGCGACGAGAAATAAACGGGATTGCCTTTGACTTTAATAATTCCAGAATCTTGCCGGTATAAACCAGCCAGGATGTTCATCAATGTACTTTTACCAGCACCATTTTCCCCCAGCAGGGCATGGATTTCGCCGCCGCGTAATTCAAAGTCCACTTGATCGTTTGCCAGCACGCCAGGAAAGCTCTTTACGATCCCGCGCATCTCCACAAACAGCGTGGCCTTTTCTGTACCAGACGAATTTGTGGTTTTACGTTCCAGGGTGTTCAATGGTCGCTCCTGCGGTGAGCCAATACCTGCCCAGTGGGCGTCGCATCCTTTATTAAACGTATGTGCTCAGAAATGCAACAATTTCAAATAGAAGGGGGGCCGGAATCCCTGGGGGTTCCGGCCCGTGTTGCGTGGAATGTTTATGGAGTCAGTTATGGTAGTTCAGCAGTAATGCCTTCAGCCCACCACTTCATACAGACCGGGATGCTACAGGGTAAACCATATTCGGGGAAGGCGTCGAGATCAACCTGCTCCAGGCTTTGACCAGCAGGTAGAACCACATTACCCTGATTGTCATTGATCGGACCGGTGAACACATCGAAGCGGTTGAATTCACCGGCAAGCATCTGGGCGAGGATGTCCTGAACCATGGTAATCACTGCAGGATCAAGGTTGACAACGCCGGGTTGCATTGTCTGGCCTTCCATAAAGCCGTAGAGTCCCAGGGCGCCTGTTTCGGCATCGAAGTATTCCCAACCGGGAACATAGGTTCCGGCAATCACCTTTTCGGCGATTCCAGCATAGATCGGGCCCCAGACCCAATACGGGGCGGTGAGACAGGCATCCACCTTGCAGGAGCCGTACCAGTCGTAAGTGACGCCCCATTTGCCCTTTTCCTGGGCAACATCGGCCACGGCGGGGGTATCTGCTCCGGTGAAGACCACTTGCGCACCGGCATCAAACAGGGAAGCCGCGGCTTCCTTCTCGATGATTGGGTCATGCCAGGTATTGATCCAGCGAACATCCATCGTGCATTCTGGACAGGTCTTCTTCATGCCCAGCGCAATGGCATTGCCCAGACGGATTTCTTCAGGGATCGGGAAGGTGGCCATGTAACCGAGTTTCGGATTGCCATCGGCTTTGGCTCGAGCGCCAGCCAGCATACCGGCCAGATACTTCATATCTTCCATGGCACCCATCAGGTTGCCAAAGTTTGTCATGTTCGACTTGATACCAGTCAGGTGAATGAACATCGCATCCGGGAATTCACCGGCAACGGTTTCCATCGGATCCATGTAACCGAAGGATGTGCCGAGGATCAGGTCGAATCCTTTGCGGGCCAGGCTGCGGAAGATCTGCTCAGAGTCAGCGCCTTCCGGCACGTTCTCGATGTAAGCCGTGTGAACATTAGGTACATTTGCTTCCACATAGAGCAAGCCTTCATAGTGAGCCTGGGACCAGCCGCCATCGTCGTGGGGGCCGATCAATACCATACCCACATTGAATTTGCCTGATTCAACCTCGGGGATCTGGAGGCCACCCACAGCCTCGGTTGGCGCTTCGGTTGGTGCTTCGGTTGGTGCAACAGTTGGCGCTTCGGTCACGACGACCGGTGGCTCGGTTACGACCGGAGGTTCGGTAGGTTTCGGTCCGCAAGCGGACACGATGAGCATGAAAGCCATGGCGAGAAAGGTGAGGTGCAAAATCTTGTTGCGCATAAGATGCTTCTCCTTCTTTGAAATTAGAGTTACAGGAATTGACCGGATAGAACGACGTAATGGCTTTTGTAAATTTGGGGTAACGCCTCCTTTCCTCACCATATGTTTGAACTATTCTAACATAACATGACAGCAAGGCATTAGGTAGTGGTTTAAATCACAGATTCCATCACGGCATAATCCAGGTGCCGGTTTCGCCTTTGAGGGCGCGCCCGATGTTTTCGGGATTGGTAATGAGCGCTTTGGCATCGGGGTTAGTTTCCAGGAACCAGATGATGGCCTGGATCTTGGGCGCCATGGAGCCTTTGGCAAAATGCGTGCCTTCCGCAAGATATTTTTTTGCCTCGGCCAGGGTCATCCGGTCGAGCCACTTTTGTTCGGGCTTGCCGAAGTTGATGGCCACCTTTTCCACAGCAGTGGAAATCAGGAACAAGTCTGCCTGGATGAGACGAGCCAGCAAGCTCGAGGCGAAGTCTTTGTCAATGACGGCCGCCACGCCCTGATAAATGCCTTTGCCCGCGTCTATCACCGGGATGCCGCCGCCGCCCACCGTGATGACCACCACGCCAGCCGCCAGCAGGGTCCTGACCGATTCCAGTTCGACCACTTCCTTCGGCTGCGGCGAAGCGACCACGCGCCGCCAGCCGCGCCCGGCGTCTTCGACCACGTTCCAGCCCATGTCTGTCTGGCGCCGTTTCGCCTCGGGCTCATCCATGAAACTGCCGATAGGCTTGGACGGGTTCTTGAAGGCCGGATCGTTCTTGTCCACGAGAACCTGCGTGATGATGGTAGCAACCGCCTTTTGGATGTCGCGCCGGTACAACTCGTTCTGCAAAGTTTGTTGGAGGGCGTAGCCGATGGCGCCCTGGCTATCGGCCCCACAAACATCCAGCGGGACCTCATGCATGCCTTCCACTTTCGCGGCGATTTCGGACCGGCGCAGAATGAACCCGACCTGCGGCCCGTTGCCGTGACCGATGGCCACCTCCCAGCCAGCCTCGATCATGTCGGCGATGTGGAAGGTGGTCTCTTTGGCGGCCTGGTACTGGTCTTCGACGGTCTTGTGCTTTTCGTCCTTGATGAGCGAGTTGCCGCCGATGGCGACGACGGCGAGTTTGCGATTGGTCATGTGTCCTCCTACCCCATCGTCAGTGCCATCACCGCCTTTTGCGCGTGCAGGCGGTTTTCAGCTTCGTCATAAACGACCGACTGCGCCCCGTCCATCACGCCGTCGGTAACTTCGATGTTGCGGTCAGCGGGCAGCGGGTGCATGTAGATGGCATCCGATTTGGCCAGGGCCATCTTCTTCTCGTCGGTGATCCATCGCGAGTATTTCTTGATGATTTTCGCGCCCTCTTCCGGGTCCGGCGTGTGCACCATGGCGCCCCAGGATTTAGCGTAGACGATGTCCGCGTCCTTGAAGGCGGCTTCCATGTCGTCCACCACTTCGAAGCCAGCGCCGAATTTCTTGGCCTGTTCCTTCGCCTGATCCATAATGTCGGGCATTAGTTTGAATTCGGGCGGGTGCGCCAGGATCACATCCATGCCGAAGCGCGGCATCTGCAGGATGAGCGATTGCGGCACTGAAATCGGCTTCTGGTATGAGGCCGCGTACGCCCATGAAACGACCATCTTCTTGTGGCGCAGGTCACGGCCTTTCTTCTCGATGATGGTCATCAGGTCAGCCAGACACTGAAAGGGGTGGTAGATGTCACATTGCATGTTAAGGACCGGCGCGCGCGAGTATTTGGCGACCGCGTTAAGGTAGCCGTTGCCCACGCCCCAGTCCACGTGGCGGATGGCGATGCCGTCAAAGTAGCGCCCGAAAATCTCGCCGATTTCCTTGGGCGTATCGCCGTGCGCGATCTGGGTAGTCTTGCTCTCGATGAACGCGCCGTGTCCGCCCAATTGGGCCATGCCGGCCTCGAACGAGCCGCGTGTGCGTGTGGACGAAAAGAAGAACAGCATTGCCAACACCTTGTCACGCAGGTAAGGATGCGGCTCATTCAGGGCGCGCTTCCGCTTCAAGTCGAAGGCCACATCCAGGACGGTTTCGACTTCTTCTTTCGTAAAATCGAGGTCGCCGATCAAGTCGCGACCATGAAGAAAAGTTTGCATTGTTTTTCTCCTTACATGAATAATTTATCCTGAAATTCATACAGGTGTGGCTCCTCGCGGAGCACCCTGCGGGCATGCCATCCCGACAGGGCATGGTAGCCCTGTCTGCAATGACTGAATCTAGACAGTTTCGTGCAGTTGGTTGAAGCGCGTCAGGATTTCGGGATTTTCGAGCGCCTCCGCAAATTGCGAAAGCCAGTCGCGAATGTAGGCATCATCTAGTTTGCCGCGCTGGCGGATCAACACTCCTTCGATATCTATCCAATCCTGGCTGCGGTTTGAGATGGCTTGGTAATAATCAAATCCTCGGCAGTGCAAATCGGCAATGGAACTCCGTCAATTATGATAATTTCAGCGCGTCGGATTGCCAACTCTTCATAGGGAAAAACCGCAGCCAGCATATCTACGACCATCCCAGGCTCAACCTCGACGGATACAATTAGTCCGCTCTCGGCCTTTCCAAGCCAGGGACGGCGATAGGGCTTGAAACGGCTCTCGGCCAAATTGCGGAACACAGAGATCGTCCGACCTTGAATGAGGACTTTCAAGTCCGCAGCCTCTGTCGCACGCATCCGTCCCCTTTCGGCATTGGCAATCCCGCCAATCACCGCAAAAGGAATTTTGTACTCATTCAGGAAAGCGATTATTTTCCGCAGCGTTCTAATTTGGAAAATCATAGTTCCAATACTTCGCCGCTTTTCTCAGCCGCGTTTCCAATTCAAGGTAATGTTTTCGCCGCTCCTCGGTAAAGATATCGCGGGCCTCGAGTGACAGTTTGGCGACAAATTCACAGAGGCGAAATTACCGCAAAATACCTTCCTTTGGAGGAATCAAGGGCAACTCCTGCTTGAGCATCTCGCGCTCGGCATCGTTGATCGCCCGATATTCCGCTGCCCACTCCTTGATGGTCATTTCAGGCATGGCTCAAAGCCACGAAGCAACATAACACATAGGGCACGAAGGCACAAAGAATCCTTCGTGAAACTTCGTGTCCTTCGTGGTGAAATTACTCCATTGCGCCGAGAACTAAAGCCAGCAGTGCCATGCGCATCACCACGCCGTTGAAGGCCTCCTGCCAGTAGCGCGACCAGCGGGTAATATCTACATCTACTGGAACCTCGTCCATGCGCGGCAGTGAGTGCAGCAGAATGGCATCCGACTTGGCCTTCGTCTCCAGCAGTTCACGCGTGATCTTGTAGTTGGCGGGGGTCAGGCCTACCTCTTTTCCAGCACGCTCGTCACGGGATTTGGTGTAGTCGGGCTGGACGACCGGCTCGACCAGGATCACGTCCGCCTCGGCGATGGCCTGCTCGACGTGCTCGGCTTCGCGGAAGTTGACGCTGAACTGCTTGAGTTCGGCTTTGAACTCCTCGGTCAGCGACATATCCGGCGGAGAGACGAAGGTGATCGGGCAGTCGAACTGGCTCAAGGCGTAGCCGAGCGAGTGCATCGTCCTCATGCGCATGTCGCCCACCGCCAGCCAGGTCAGGCCATCAATGGTGCCTTTTTCTTTCAGCACGGTGTAAAGGTCGGTCAGGATCTGGGTGGGATGTTCGCCCCAGCCGTCGCCGCCGTTGATGATCGGAATACTGGCCCATTTGGCCGCCTCGTGCGGCGCGCCCTGCTGGAAGTGGCGCATGACGATCACGTCGCCGTAGAACTCCAGCATCTTGACCGTATCCTTGATGGACTCCTGGTAGAAGTCTCCGGCGCGGGTCATCTTGGCATCCACGAAACCGGTCACGTGACCGCCCAGGCGGTGCATGGCGGCTTCGTGCGCCAGGCGTGTGCGCGTGGACGGTTGGTAGAAGGCCGTCACCAGCGTCTTTTCGGCGAGCATATCGTCGTTGCGACGGCTGACGGCAATCGGCTCCAGCTCCGCTGCCACATCGAAGACGTGGAAAAATTCCTGACGTTCAAACTCTTTAAGGGACAGAATGTCCCGGCCAGCAAAACTACGCATTTTTACCTCCGAGATCAGAGATTAGAGATTAGTCAACGTGACACTTGAAACGTGACACTTGACACGGTTAACCTACCCGCCGCACCACATGGAAGCGGAAATAACCGGGTAGGAAATAACTGAATGAATAATCCACCACGCGGCCCGAGGTCGTATAAAGAGAGGCTACGAAGTGGAGCAGAACGTCATCGCGCTGGACTTGAAGCTTACGCGCCACCTCCGGGGAAGCGCCGATGGCTTTGATGTCGGTGCGAGAGTAGGCCAATGATGGGGTACCGCGACGCAGTAACAGGTCCAGCACCGAACCTGAAAAATTGTCGTGCAGTTCATCAACGGAGAGCACATCACCAGGCAAAGTATCCACCAGGTAGGCGACCGGGTGGCTGTCGGTATAGATCACGCGCGAGATACGCGTCAACTGCAAGCCGACTGAAATCCCTAAAGCCGTAGCACAATCCTCGCCAGCCGACAGTTCTTCAATTTGCAACTCCCCCACTGAGACGGCCAATCCGATGCGTTGGGCCAGCTTCTGGATGCTTTCCAGGAGCTCCAGCCCGCTATCAATGACCGGCACCTGACCGACGACGAACGTCCCCACGCCCTGACGGCGGCGGATCAGCCCCTGACCCTCGAACGAGCGCATGGCCTCCCGCAAGGTGGCCCGCGAGACTCTCAACTGGTGCGCCAGGGCAGGCTCAGATGGCAGCTTGCTTTCAGGAGGCAAGGAGGCGATCAGATCAGCCAGGTCAGACTGCAAACGTCGAAATGGGTAATGAGCCATATTTACACACCTTCTATACCGAAGGGCCTTGCACAACCGGCAGGAACTCAAAGCGGGTCACATCCACCAGGCCCTTGTCCGAAATGCGCAGCTCCGGGATAACCACCAGCGCCAGCAGGCTTAGGGGCATGTTGGGATTGTTGAGCTGACAGCCACAGGCGCGGAAACCCTCTAAGATCGAAACAGCCTTCTTTGCGACTTGATCGGCACGCTCGGTCGACATCAGGCCAGCGATCTTCAATTCCACCAGGCCGATGACTTTGCCGTCCTTGACCACTACCTGCCCGCCGCCGACCTCGGCCAGCCTATTGGCCGCCAGCGCCATATTGCCCTCGTCTGTGCCGACGACCAGCATGTGATGGCTGTCATGCGCGACGGTGGAGGCGACGGCGCACGACTCGGTGAAACCAAATCCCTGCACCAGCCCCACCGTCACACCGCCAGTAGCGCAATGGCGTTCAACAAGAGCAACCTTGGCAAGATCGCGGCTTATATCCACATGAACCGCTGCATCGTTGACCGGCACATCCAGCCGAATATGCCTCGTAGACGCTTTGTTCTCAATAACGCCAATTGCATTAACCACAACCTTCTCAACCTTTTCGAACCGCCCACCCACGCCCAGGCGGAAATCTTCAGCAGTCAGTTTGCCCTTCAAATGAACGGAATTGACCGCCCATTCCGGGTAATCAAACGCCGGCAAGTCAAACAGCAATTTATCGTTTTTGGCAATTACCTGGCCTTTGGCGATGACCATTTCGGCGTGGAAGTCGTTCAAGTCGTCCACCAGCAGGATGTCGGCCCAGCGGCCAGGGGCGATCAAGCCCAAGTCGCGGCTGAGGCCGAAATGCTCGGCAGTGTTGACGGTCGCCATCTGGATGGCCGTCATCGGCGGCAGACCCTGCGAAATGGCGTGGCGCAGGACACGATCCATGTGCCCTTCCTGCGACAACGTTGCAGCGTGGGAATCATCCGTGCACAGGATGAAAAAGCGCGGGTCGAGGCCCAGCTTCGTGATCGCGGCCACCTGGGCAGCCACGTCATGCCAGGCCGAACCATAACGCAACATAACCTTCATCCCCTGGCGGGCGCGGGTGATGGCACCCTCCAGTGTGGTGCCTTCATGGTCATCTTCTGCGCCTCCAGCAACGTAAGCGTGGAACGGCCTGCCCAGGTCCGGCGAGGCGTAATGACCGCCGATGACCTTGCCCGCCTTACGCGTCGCATCCATTTCGGCCAGCATTTTTTCATCGCCACGCGCAACGCCGGGATAATTCATCATCTCCCCCAGGCCAATGATACCTTCCCACTTCATCGCCTCGGCCACTTCCTGCGGTCCGACCTGCGCGCCAGGCGTCTCGAAACCCGGTGCGGACGGGATACAGGACGGCATCTGCACCCAAACGTGGATCGGCTGGAGGGCAGCTTCGTCCACCATCATCTTGACGCCTTTCAAACCAAAGATATTGGCGATCTCGTGCGGGTCCACGAACATGCCGGTCGTCCCGTGCGGGATCACAGCGCGTACGAACTCAGTCACGGTCAACATGCCCGATTCGACGTGCATGTGCCCGTCCAGCAGACCTGGGACCAGGTACTTGTTGCCCGCGTCCATCACCAACGTTTCTTTATGGACGGTGTGCGAGGCATCCGGCCCGACGTAGGCAATGCGTCCATCCTTGATGGCGATGTCGGTATCCGGCACGATTTCGCCCGACTGCACGCACACCCAAGTCCCGTGGCGGATGACCAGGTCAGCTGGGGTGCGACCCATGGCAACATCTATGAGTGTTTTGGTTGAAGAAACAGAAGGAGGCATGGAGGCTCCGAGAAAGGGAAAGCTACAGAATAGGCTTTAGCATTGAAGGCATCACGTTATCATACGCCTCGTCGAAGTTGCGGAGCGATTCTATTGCGTGATAACGATATAGGCCAGCCCGGCACTGATGAGGATGAACGGTGAGAGCAGCAGCCAAGCAAGGTTGGTTTTATCCTTATCGATGGCATAGGCCGCGCTGCCAGTCAGAAACGGCAGCAGAATGGCCGCTGAACGGATGGCCGGGTAACCGCTCAAATACCAGGCAAACGGTGCGCATATCACCGCGCCGATGACCAGCATGACCGGTTTTCGCCACAGGATACCAGCTGCTGAAAGCGCCAGCGAGGTGATGATCGCCGGCCAACCGAAAATGATCTGTACCAGTATATCAGACATCGCATCCTGTCCGGCGATGATGCAACTCCAGGATCGCCCGAATGTCAGCAGTGTGCTGATCCATGTGGCGGAGGTGGATAAGCAGGATGTCGCGCACAGTCAAACGAGTTTCTTCGATCTCGCCCGGTCAGGTGACGCGGCCGTTGTGTTCCCAGGCTTCCGGAGGAATTTTCCGCAGCATCTCCACAAGGGCACGCGTACTGCTTCGGAAGAGCACCAGAGTCGGCTCGATGGTGTGCTTATCGTAAGCCCAACGCTGTGCCCATTCTTCCTGCGTCAGGTCGAAGTACCAGGCAATGGGGAACTCGATGCCGTCTCTCCCGGCGATAGCCCGCAAGAATATCTGCCACATCAACTTGCCTTCGACGGTGTGATGCACGTACTGCCGGATGGACCAACCCTCGCCTTTGGTCAAATCCAACTCGGAATTGCTCAACCCAGCAATGGCAACTTCCAGCCGCTCAGGGAGCTGCAGGTATCGTTTCAGGAGAGCTTCGTGAGAATCGGTCACAAGTTTCCTAACAGCTGTTTGGCAGCCTTGTTATGTTTCTCGATTAATTTCCCAATCTCTATTGTTACTAATTGACCGTCTTTGACCACAAATTTTCCCCCAACCACCGTGAAATCAACCTTGACCGGCTGGCAGAAGATCGTCGCTGCGAGCGGGTCGTGCAGCGCGCCAGCGTAGTCGAGACGGTTGAGATTGATGGCGAAGAAATCGGCGCATTTTCCAACCTCGAGGCTGCCGATGTCGGACCGTCCCAGTACCGCCGCCCCGCCGCGCGTGGCAAGACGCAAGGCGTCGCGGGCGGTCATTAACGCCCTCACCCCTAACCCCTCTCCCGATTTCGGGATAGGGGAAGGGGTGAGGGAGAAACCAGTAATTCCTTCCTTCAGCCGCGCCAGTAGCATCGCCTGGCGGACTTCACCCAGCATGTGTGAACTATCATTGCTGGCTGAGCCGTCCACGCCGAGACCGACCTTCACACCCAAAGCCAGATATTCGCGGATTGGGGCAATGCCGGAGGCTAGGCGCATGTTGGAAGTGGGACAGTGCGCCACGCCGCAGCCGTGTTCTGCAAATGTTTTGACTTCGGCCTCGTTCACGTAAACAGCGTGGGCGAACCAGACATCTTCCCCCACCCAATCCACAGCCTGCATGTAACCCACCGGGCGGTGGCCGAACTTTTGCAGGCAGAAGGCTTCCTCGTCTTCTGTCTCGGCCAGGTGCGTGTGCAGATGGACGCCATATTCGCGCGCTAGTTTCGCCGATTCGCGCATCAGCTCGCCGGTCACCGAGAAGGGCGAACAGGGGGCCAGGACGATCTGGACGAACGAACCCAGCTTGGGGTCGTGGTAGGCCTCGATCAGCCGTTGGCTGTCCTTTAGAATGTGCTCTTCACTGTCCACCACGCTATCGGGCGGAAGACCACCTTTCGATTCGCCCAGCGACATGGAGCCGCGCGAGGCTTGGATACGCACGCCTGTCTCTTTGGCGGCAGCAATCTCATCATCCAGGCGCGAGCCGTTCGGAAAGAGGTAAAGATGATCGGATGCGGTCGTGCAGCCGGAAAGGGCCAATTCGGATAGAGCCATCTGCGTCGAGATAAAGATGTCATCCGGCGTCATGCGCGCCCAGATGGGATAGAGCGTCTTCAGCCAGTTGAACAGGTTGGCATCCTGGGCAGCCGGGACAGCGCGCGTCAGCGTCTGGTAGAAGTGGTGGTGGATGTTGATCAGCCCAGGCAAAACAATGTGGCCGCGTAAATCGAGGATTTCATCGGCAGTGGTGGGCAACTCGCTCGTTGGGCCAACCTGCTCGATGAAGCCATCCCGAATGAAAAGACCAGCCTCGGGAATCTCCTGCTGGTGGTCATCCATGGTGACGAGGTGGGCGTGCTTGATGAGGAGGGTAGGCATGGTCTTGTAGTCGGATAGGCTACTGGTCTGATAACCTCATAGTCTGACAATTAGACTACGTGACCATCAGATTAACTAAAGTTGTCTGACACCCTGCCTATAGTGTAGCAAAAAAGAAGGAGGATGTCAATTGCCCGACGAACTTGCTCCCATTGAGGCCAAGTACAATCCCGCAGTAAGGCCAGCAATTTTTCGCTTGTCGCCGTGCTATACTAAGTTCGACGATAGAACAGTTATTTCGCCAAAGGAGCAATCTGATGCTGGCCTTGACCGGACTTGAACTCTACACTCCCAGGCAGGTTTTCCCAAATGGAACGCTGCTCATCGAGGGGGACAAAATCGTCGCTGCCGGACCTGAAGCCTGCGCGCCAATCCCAAGCCAGGCGCGCCGCCTGAGCCTACCCGGGCGAAAAGCCTTCCCCGGCTTCATTGACCTGCACACGCACGGCTTGCTTGGCAAGGATGCCTTCAGCCGCGACCTGGCTGATGTCATCCGGCTGCTGCCGCGATACGGCGTGACCTCCTTCCTGGCGACCACCATAACCCTGCCAATGGAAGATGTTTACGCCCGTTTACGAGAGATGGCTGATATTTTGCAAAAACCTCCCGCGGGGGCGCGCTGCCTGGGCATCCACATCGAAGGCCCGCATCTCTCCCCAAAGCGCACCGGCATGGCCAACGCCGCCTGGTGCCATCCGCTGACCCGCGCAGAATTCGACAAGTTACAAGAAGCCGCCGCAAGCCACATCAAAATGATCACCCTTGCGCCCGAGGAGGGCGATTCCCTGAAATTGATCCCCTATCTCCTGGAGCAAGGCGTCATCCCTTCCATCGGCCACTCGGACGCCAGTTACGAGCAGGTCGCCGAGGCCGTGCGCCTGGGCCTGGATCACGCCACGCACACCTTCAACGCCATGCCTCCATTCCATCACCGTAAGCCGGGCGTGATTGGCGCTGTGCTAGCCTTCCCACAGATCATCGCCCAACTCATCGCCGACGGCCACCACGTACACGCCGGGGCGATGCGCGCCCTGCTCAATGCCAAAGGTGTAGAGGGTGTTTGCTTGGTTTCGGATTCCGCTCCCTTTGCCGGTTTGCCTGCCGGACAATATGAATGGGAAGGCTACACCGTCATCCTGGACGGCCAAACCTGCCGCACGCCGGAGGGCAACCTGGCTGGAGCCTATGCGTTTCTGGATACCGGTTTCCGAACGTTGATTCACAGCCTCGGCTTGACACCCTCGGCGGCATCCATCTGCACCAGCGAAGTACCTTCCCGCGCACTTGACTCCCCTTTCCTTCCAGGAATCCCACAGGGGTGCTTCGCGAAGGGGCCGGGGGTGAAGTCCAAAGGCCGCCTGCTACCCAGCTATGACGCGGACGTGGTGGTAATGGATGAGGAATTTCGAGTGGAAATGACAATTGTGGGGGGAGAGATCGTTTACCAATAGCATGGACCCTAAAAGTCTTAGAGACCTTTAGGGTCTGGGGCTTCCCACCTCGCATACACCGCCTGCGAAAGCAACCTCCCACCGCTCTTCTCCTCTATGACCAGCTCTCCGCAGTCCAGCTTGCCCCCAAATCCTTTTACCATCTCTTCCAGCGCGTAATACAAATGCACCGCCGAAGCCTTGACGGCATAGACCGTCACGACTACGAACAGAGGCTGGTCGCTCAGCACTGACCGGCAAGCCTGCAACAGCAGCGGCAGGGACTTGTACACCTCCCACACCTCGCCCTTCGGCCCGCGCCCGAACTTGGGCGGGTCGAGCAAAATCCCATCATATTTCACGCCCCGCCGCGCCTCGCGCTGGACGAATTTCAGGGCGTCGTCCACGAGCCAACGAACGGGCTTTTCCTGCAAGCCAGAGAGGGCCGCATTCTCGCGCGCCCAGGCGACGGCCTTCTTCGAGGCGTCCACGTGCGTGACCTTCGCCCCGGCCGCCGCGGCCGTTAGAGTCGCCAAGCCGGTGTAGCCAAAGAGATTAAGAACATTCACCACAGAGTACACAGAGTTCACAGAGAGATCATTCAACTTTTCTCCGTGCTCTCTGTGTTTTTTGTGGTGATGGGCGGTATTACTAATCAACACGCTGATCCAATCCCAGTGCGCCGCGCCTTCCGGGAAGACACCGAGATGTCTGCCTGGCGTGTTCATAGCATAAAACCTCAACCCCCCTCTCCTTCTAGGAGAGGGGCCGGGGGTGAGGTCCAGGGCATACCCCATCTCCCATTTCTCGGCCACTCGTTTCTTGAATTCCCAATGCCCGCCGCTCTCCTCCACCGTCGGTTGGAAGACCGCGTGCGCTGCCTCCCAGCGCGCGGCTGGCAGGGACTTACGCCACAACGCCTGCACCTCCGGGCGGACGAAGATATATTCGCCGAAGCGTTCCAGTTTCTGACCATCACCGCTATCCAGCAGCTCGTAATCTTTCCAGGCCTGAGAAGCAAGCAGGGAAATTCCAGGGAAAGGGGACATCGCGAGGCCTCCAGCCGCAGCCGTAGACAAGATGGCATCTTGTCCCATACGCGTTCATGCGCTATAGCACTTAGCCGCCAGGGGTGGCGGCTAACATTCTCTTAACACCTACATTTGCTACTTGATTTTTATGGAAACTTTTGCTACAATAGGGTCATAAGTGGATAAAAGTGGTAAAATGTGGAGGACGCCGACATTCCCGGCGTTCGCCGCTTTTTAGGAGATATTAGAACTAATGTTCCTCTTGCAAAAGTTCCTGGGCACATATCAACACTCGCTGGACGAAAAAGGTCGGCTCACGATCCCGGCGCGCTTCCGAGATCTGTTGGCAGGGGGTGCTTTCATCACCCAGGGCTTCGACCGCTGTTTGATGGTTTCAACAATGGCTTACTTCGAAGAGGTCTATCAACGCCTGGATGCGATGAACCTGGCAGATCCGAAAGTCCGTTTGCTGCGTCGCCAGATCCTGGCTACGGCTTATTCGGTCGAGGCCGACAAGCTCGGGCGCATCCTGGTACCGCAAAGCCTGCGGGCTTTCATTGACCTGAATAACGAAGCCTTCGTCGTCGGCCAGGGCGATTACTTCGAAATCTGGACGCCGGAATTGTGGAACGAGCAGATCGTTCAAATCCAGGATACCGAGGCCAACACGCAACGCCTGGCTACTCTCGATCTCTCAAGCCATAAGAATGACTGAAGCACACCAACCTGTCCTTTACCATGACATTATACTCGCTTTGCACCCGAAAAGCGGAGGGCGTTACGTAGATGGGACGCTCGGCGCGGGGGGCCACGCAGCTGGGATTTTAGCCGCGAGCTCACCCGACGGTCTGTTGCTCGGTCTGGATGTGGACCCCCAGGCGCTCGAACTGGCCCGCCAGAGACTCGCTCCCTTCGGGGAGCGTGCCTGTCTGATACAGGCCTCGTACACCACCCTTGGCGATCAACTGACCGCCCTCGATTGGCCCCCTGTAGACGGCATCCTGCTCGACTTGGGAGCCTCCTCGATGGCGTTCGATACGCCGGAGCGCGGCTTTTCCTTCCAGGCAGATGGCCCGCTCGATATGCGCTTCAACCCGGCAAACCCCCTCACCGCCTCCGAGCTGGTCAATGGCCTGCCCGAAGTTGAGCTAGCCAGCGTGATCTACCGCTACGGGGAGGAACCCGCCGCTCGGCGCATAGCGCAGGCCATCGTCCGCGCCCGACCAGTAAGCGGCACCCAGGCGCTAGCCGAAATCATCGTAAAAGCCAGCGGCGGGAAGCGCGGTCGCATCCATCCCGCCACGCGAACTTTCCAGGCCCTGCGCATCGCCGTCAACCAGGAACTCAAGTCCATCGAAGCCGTCCTGCCGCAAGCCGTGCAGGCTCTCGAGCCGGGCGGACGGCTGGCGGTCATCGCCTTCCACTCGCTGGAAGACCGCATCGTAAAAGAATTCTACCGCCAGGAGAGCCGGGATTGCATCTGCCCTCCCCGCCAGCCGATCTGCACCTGTGGGCACAAAGCCAGTATCCGTGAAGTCACCCGCCGCCCAATCCAACCGGCGGCCGAAGAAATCCAGCAGAACCCGCGTGCACGCAGCACCAAGTTGAGAATAGCAGAGAAGTTGCCAGTAATCAGTTATCAGTCATCAGTGAACAATGAATAATATCTCGCATTTCGTCCAGAAATACCGACAGGCCTCCTGGCGAGTCCAGCTCCAGTGGCTCGTCCTGTTCGTGCTTGGGTTGGTGGCGGTTGCCCTGGTAGCCGGACTTTACCTGAGCGTCTCGGCACGCGCTGCCCTAACGGGACGTAAGATCCAAAGCCTTGAGGCGGCGATCCGCAGCGGCGAGCGCGTCAATGCCAACCTGGAGTCTCAACTGGCCGCGCTGACCTCGGCTCAAGAGATGAAGGAGCTGGCGATCGCGATCGGCTTCTATCCGGTGGACCCGGCCGAGATCACTTACGTGCCGGTGAGCGGGTACGCGCCCCCGCCAGCCATCAACATGGCCCCCCAAGAGACTCATTCATCTGCACCGGTCATCCTGCCGGAATACACACGGTCGCTCTTCGATTGGTTCATCGAGAGGGTGCCATCCGCTCCCTCAGAAGCAGGAGGTCAGCCTTGAAAAATCCGCACACGTGGCGTTACGTGACCGTGCAGATCATGCTGGTCGTTTTCGGCTTCAGCATCCTGGTCCAGATCCTCCGCATCCAGCATAGCGCGGAGGCGAAAGCGATCCTCGACAAAGATCCTGGCGGAGGCGTACAAACTTTCTACCCGGCGCGGGGTGAGATACTCGACCTCAAAGGTCACCTGTTGGCTGGCAATAAGATTGTCTACGAAGTCGGCGTGGATCTCCAGGTACTCAAGGAGAATGAGTATGCCAACGCGAACACAATCGCCCTGGCCGCCAGCGTCTACCTCGACCTCGATTTCGCCACCGTCTTGAACTGGATCACCCAACCTCCCGAAGGTCTCCGTTACATTGTATTAGACAATTTCGCCTCCTCAGATGAAGAGAAAGCACTCATGGATTTGCAGGAATCGGTGAAAGATAAACCGCGCGATCAAACCTTGGAAGGGCTGAATTCCGAACCTCACCTGGTGCGCACTTATCCCGAAGGCTCTCTGGCAGCCAACATAATCGGCTTCGTGACCCAGGAGGGCGTTGGCTATTACGGCGTCGAGGAGAAATATAACAGCCTCCTGGCCGGTGTACCGGTCAAGGTTTGGGTCTCGGCTGACCCAAACCGGGCTGAGGAATTGCCAAACATCCCGCCAGGCGCGACACTGATCCTGACCCTCGACCGGGAGGTCCAGGCCTCTGTCGAGGAGATCCTCGACGCGGCCATGCTCAATACCGGCGCGGCATCCGGCACGGTGGTCGTTATGGATCCGAAAACCGGTGAGATCCTGGCCCTGGCCGTCACGCCGCACATGAATCTGAACGAATACTCGAGATTCAAGGAAATCTTCCCCGGCGAGACGCCCTTCGATCGGGCTATCAGCCAGGCCTACGAACCTGGCTCTGTCTACAAGATCCTGACCATGGCCGCCGCGCTGGACAAAGGCGTAGTTAAACCAGAAGACACCTACTGGGACAGCGGCATCAACCTGATAGGGGGCGTCGCTATCCGTAACTGGAACAATACTGTTTGGGGCCAGCAGGATATGATCGGCTGCCTGCAGCACTCGATCAACACCTGCCTGGTCCACGTCGCCTCTCTATTGGGCAACGACAGCTTCTACAGCTACATGCAGAAGTTCGGCATCGGCCATACCACAGGTATTGACCTGGCAGGCGAGGCGACCGGCCATCTGAAACTCCCCGGCGACAGTGACTGGTATCCGATTGACCTGGGCACAAACGCCTTCGGCCAGGGCGTGTCGGTCACGCCCATTCAGATGGTAATGGCCGCGTCCGCCATCGCCAACGACGGCAAGATGGTCTATCCCCACCTGGTACATGCGATGGTACAGGATGGGTGGCAGCAGAATATCTCCCCTCAGGTCGCGGGATCGCCCATCTCGGCCGCCACCGCTCACACTTTGAACGACATGCTGGCTATTTCACTAGAAAAAGAATCTTCCAACTCCCTCGTCCCTGGTTACCACATCGCCGGCAAGACTGGCACGGCGCAAATCCCTACGCCCTACGGGGTTTACGACAGCAGCACGACCAATGCCTCTTTCGTCGGCTGGGGGCCGGTGGACGATCCGAAATTCCTGATCTACGTCTGGCTCGAAAAACCGCAGACTTCCATTTGGGGCTCAGAGGTGGCAGCGCCGGTCTTCAAGCAAGTGGTCGAAAAGCTCGTGGTGCTGATGGGAATTCCTCCCGATGTTGTCCGCCTTCAACCAGCAGGCCCGTGAGGACAAATTGCTGATCCTAGCTGACGTAATCGAAGCTCTGACGAACATCCGCCCCGAGATGCCCCCCCAGGTCATCACCGAGGCGACAGTTGATTCAAGGCAGATCATCCCTGGCGCGCTGTTCGTCGCTATCCCTGGCGAGCGTGTGGACGGTCACGACTTCGTGGCTGAGGCTTTCCAGCGAGGGGCTTCTTTTGCTTTCATCCAGCACGATCTTCCCGAACCGTTCCCGACCCTCGACCTGCGCGCCGGTTTCGACGCTTCAGCGCTGGCCGGGCTGGAGCCTCCCTATTGCCTACGTGTCGAGGACGCACTCTCGGCCTTGCAGCAGGCGGCCCGGTTCTGGAGGCGCAAGCTGGAATTGCGCGTGGTGGGAATCACCGGCAGCGTGGGAAAATCCACGACCAAAGAAGTGATCGCTGAGGTGCTCAACCAGCGTTATCGCACGCTGAAAAGCCCCGGCAATCTCAATAACGAGATCGGCCTGCCGCTCACCATTTTGAGGCTTGGAGCAGGTTACGAGCGCGCCGTTCTGGAGATGGGTTTTTACGTCCCAGGCGAGATCACCTTCTTGTGCGACATCGCCCTGCCGCAGATCGGCGTGGTGACCAATGTCGGTACCGTCCACGCTGAGCGCGCCGGTTCGCAGGAGGCCATCGTACGCGGCAAAACCGAGTTGGTTCAGGCCCTGCCCCCCTCGCCGGATGGCGTCGCCATCTTGAACTATGATGACCCTCTCGTGCGCCCGATGGCCGAAAAAACGGAGGCGCGCGTCTTCTTCTACGGGCTGGATCCCAACGCCGACCTGTGGGCCGATGATGTGGAAGGCCTGGGGTTGGAGGGCATCCGCTTCCGCCTGCACTATAGCAAAGAAATCCTGCATATGCGCGTGCCGATGATCGGCCAACACTCGGTGCATACGGCTCTGCGGGCGGCGGCCGTCGGCCTGGTGGATGGGCTGACCTGGCAAGAGATCATAAGCGGACTGCGTTCAGGCCTTACGCAACTGCGCCTGGTCGCCGTGCGCAGCCAAAGCGGTGCCCTGCTCCTGGACGACACTTACAACGCCTCGCCCGAGTCCACGCTGGCGGCGCTCAACCTGCTTTCTGAATTGGATGGCCGTAAGGTGGCCGTGCTGGGTGATATGCTCGAGCTTGGTCCGTACGAGCAGCAGGGACACGAGATGATTGGCGTGCGGGCAGCCAGGGTAGCCGAAATGCTGGTTACCGTGGGCGAGCTTGGGCGCATGATTGCGGCCGCGGCGCGGCGAACCGGCCTGAGGTCCAGTAGAGTTGTCGAGTGTGAAAACACCGAACAGGCCGTCAAATGGCTGCACGAACATCTCACCGGAAAGGACGTTGTTCTGATCAAAGGTTCACATGGCATCCGCATGGATCGCATCGTCGCCGCGCTGGAGGTTCAACCATGAACGACTCTACGATGGCGCTAAGCCTGGCCGGGTTGAGCTTCATGATGACCGTCATCTGGGGCGGCCCCCTGCTGCGCATCCTGAGACACTTCAATATTGGTAAACAGATCCGCGTGGAAGAACCAGCCAACCATTTTATCAAGATGGGCACCCCCACCATGGGCGGCGTGATGATCATCATACCCGTCGCAATCGTGACCATTTTGCTCAACGCAGTGGCGCTGGCTGGCATGAGGCTGCTGGGGCGCTCTGTGCTCGTTCCGCTGGTGGCAATGGTCGCTTATGCCATCCTGGGTGGCATAGACGACTGGGAAGGTATTCGCGGCAAACGCAAGGGCGAGGGGATGCGCATCCGCACGAAGTTCATGACGCAAGTGCTGCTGGCTCTAGGGCTGGCATGGGTGCTCAAATATTTGCTCAAGGCCCCAGATGTCATCTTACCGGGCATCCCATTCACGCTCGATCTGGGCATCTGGTACGTTCCCGTCGCGGCCTTTATCATCGTCAGTATGTCCAATGCGATCAATTTCACCGATGGCCTGGACGGGCTGGCCGGGCTGATCGCTGCCACCGCCTTTGCAGCTTACGGAGGCATCGCGCTGCTGCAAGGTCAAGTCTTCCTGGCGCGTTTCTGCTTCACGATGATCGGCGCGCTATTCGGCTTCTTGTGGTTCAATGTCCACCCGGCGCAGCTCATCATGGGAGATACCGGTTCCCTTTCGCTAGGCGCTACGCTGGCGGTCGTCGCGCTGATGACCGGCCAATGGGCGCTGCTGCCTCTCATTGCCGTCATCCCGGTTAGCGAAGCCCTGAGCGTCGTCATCCAGATCGCCTATTTCAAATTAACTCACGGAGGGCGCTTCTTCAAGATGGCACCCGTCCACCTGCACTTCGAGCTGCTCGGTTGGAGCGAAACGCAGATCGTGCAACGCTTTTGGCTGATCGGTCTGCTCGGAGCCATGATCGGTATTGGATTGGCGTTGGTGTGAACGCAAAACGTGAAACGTAACGATCTTACGTTTTACGAATTACGTTGTACGAAAAAAGTTTGAAACGACTGACAGAATGAAAACCAACTGGAAAGGAAAGCGTGTACTGATACTGGGCGGCGGCCGCCAGGGACAGGCTTTGGCGCGCTGGTTGACGCGTCACGGGGCGCGCGTGACCGTGAACGACCGCCAGTCCAGCGAGGCGATGCGCGCCGCTCAAGCCACCCTGGCCGACCTGCCCGTGACCTGGGCGCTGGGCGGGCACCCAATCGAACTGCTCGACGGCGCCGACGTGGTATGTCTTTCCGGCGGCGTGCCGCTCGCCAATCCGATCGTGGCCGAGGCGATCAAGCGTGGCATCCCGCTCACTAACGATACACAGATTTTCATGGAAATCGTCACCTCCCGCACCATTGGGATCACCGGCTCAGCCGGCAAGACGACCACGACGACATTGGTAGGACGCATGGCGATTAAGGAAAAGGATGGAATCAGAAGGATGAAAGCTGAAGAAAAAGCTGATTCAAATGTCCTCCCTCATCCTTCTGCCTTCGTAGGAGGCAACATCGGTGACCCGCTGCTCAACTACGTGGACGACATGCAGCCAGACGATCTCGCCATCCTGGAGATTTCGAGCTTTCAACTGGAGCAGATGACCATCTCGCCAGACATCGCTGCTCTCCTGAACGTCACGCCCAACCACCTAGACCGGCACGGGACAATGAAGGCTTATACAGCCGCCAAAGCCCGCATCCTCCAATTCCAGACCGATCAGGATACCGCCATCTTGGGTCGCGACGATCCCGGCGCCTGGAGCCTGAGCACCGAAGTGCGCGGTCGTCTGTATTCCTTCGGCTTCAGCCCAATGCCGGCCAGCGGCCAGGGGACTTTCGTCCGCCAGGGCGTGATCTACCTGCGCACGAAAGACGGCGAGACCGCCCTGCTGAACGAGTGTGACATCCAATTACGCGGCGACCACAACCGGCTCAATGTCCAAGCGGCCTGCGCGATTGCCTGCGCGGCCGGCATACCAGTCGAGGCGATCCAAGCCGGCATCCAGGATTTCCACGGCGTGGCGCATCGCCTGGAGCTTGTGCGGGAGTGGAATGGGGCGCGCTGGTACAACGACTCCATCGCCACCACACCGGAGCGGACAATAGCTGCCATCCGCTCATTCGACGAGCCAATCGTGCTGCTGCTCGGCGGGCGGGACAAGAACCTGCTCTGGGAAGAGCTGGCTGCCCTGGTGCATGAACGAGTTGACCATGTCGTCTTGTTCGGCGAGGCGGCAGAGAAGATCAACGCCGCGTTGGGAGCACCTGTCCTGGGTCAACCTCTGCAATACGGGGGGAAACGCCCGTACACGCTGGCACACTGCTCAGGTTTGAAAGAGGCTGTTCAGGCAGCGGCCCATACCGCAGAGCCGGGAGATGTTGTCCTGCTTTCGCCGGGCGGCACCAGTTTCGACGAATTCCGCGACTTTGAAGAGCGCGGGGAGGTTTTTCGCACATGGGTATCGGAACTTTCGTAAACCAGGCTGCCAAGAGCCAAGCAGCCGTTATTCGCCGGCCAAAACCGACGAATATTGATCTGCCTCTGCTGGTGGTTGCCATTGCATTGACGGTCTTTGGCTTGCTGATGGTCTTTTCCGCAAGCACGGATTTTTCTCTATTCGTCTACGATAAACCTTACTACATGTTCAACAAGCAGGTGTTATGGATGATCGTCGGAACAGGCATTGCCTTCATCCTGGCCCGCATGGACTATCACCTGTGGCAAAAATATGCCCTTCCGCTGATGGGCGTCACGATCGTCCTGCTCGTCAGCGTGCTGTTCAATAACCAGGCTCGCTTCGGCGCAGTGCGATCCTTGCTCGGCGGCTCGGTCCAGCCTTCAGAACTGGCAAAACTCGCCATAGTGGTTTATCTCTCGGTCTGGCTGTACAGCAAACGAAATTATCTCCAAAACATAGAATTGGGACTCTTCCCTCTCGCCGTTATCCTGGGCATCCTCGGCGGCCTGATCTACCTCGAGCCGGATTTGAGCGCCACCTTTACCATTTTCATCCTGGGTGGATTGCTCTTCTTTCTGGCCGGTGGCGATTTGCGGCAAATTGTCCTTTTCATGATCATCGCCTTGCTAGCCGGCGCGTTGGTCGTGCAGCTCAGCAGCACCGGGCGCAACAGGTTGAGTTCGTACATCACCGGCTTGAAGGACCCGTTGCAAAGCACCGACCAGGTGCGCCTCTCGCTGGGCGCCATCATCCGCGGCGGCTGGTTTGGGGTCGGCATCGGGCGCGGCAGCGGCAAGTGGACCGGGCTTCCGGTCGCGCCGACCGATAGCATCTTCGCCGTGGTCGTCGAGGAATTGGGACTGCTCGGCGCACTGACGTTGGTCGGCTTCTATGGCCTGCTGCTGTGGCGCGGGCTGAAGATCGCGTCGAAAGCCCCTGATTCGCTGGGCGCGCTCCTGGCCGCAGGACTGACATTCTGGATCACCATCGAGGCTTTTATCAACATGGCGGTCATGGTTGGTTTGCTGCCCTTCGCGGGCAATGCCCTTCCATTTATAAGTGCAGGCGGTTCTAACTTGATTTCAACGCTTGCAGCAATCGGTATCTTGTTAAACATTTCTCGGCAGACCAGTGAAAGCGGACCGGCCGCCGAAGAATGGAGGTCGTACGGTGCGTCTGCTGATCTGCGCCGGCGGGACCGGCGGCGGCGTGTATCCCGCGCTCGCCGTGCTTGAGACGTTGAACATTGAAGGAGCAGCGTTGAACGTTTTGTGGGTAGGCGGAGAAGGCGGCATGGAGGCTGCGCTGATTAAGCGCGCTGGCATCCCCTTCCAGGCCATCCCGGCCGCTGGCGTACACGGCGTGGGTCTCGAACAACTGCCCCGCAATCTTGGGCAGTTGCGGCGCGGCTATTTCTCCTCGCGGCGCATCTTGCGCCAGTTCAAGCCAGACGTGCTGTTCTTCACTGGCGGGTATGTAGCCGTGCCGATGGCATTGGCTGGCTGGAAAATCCCGACCCTGCTGTACGTACCGGATATCGAGCCGGGACTGGCGCTCAAGACCCTGGCCCGCTTCGCGGACCGCATCGCCCTCACCGCTGAGGACTCGCGCAAATACTTCTCGCCCCGGGCACAGACTGTCTTCACCGGTTACCCGACCCGCGCCGGTCTCGCCAACTGGACGCGTAAGGATGCCCTCAAGAAGCTAGGCCTCGATAATGATCTACCTGTCCTTTTAGTTTTCGGCGGCAGCCAGGGCGCACGCTCAATCAACAACGCCGTGTGCCAAAACCTGCCCGCCCTGCTGGAACTTGCACAGGTTGTCCACATCAGCGGCGAATTGGACTGGCCGAATGTCCAGGCCGCCCGCGAGAACCTTTCCAAGACACAGGCCGCTCGCCACCACGCCTTCCCGTACCTGCACGAGGAGATGGGCGCCGCGCTGGCGGCTGCCGACCTGGCAGTCTCGCGCGCTGGGGCCTCCACGCTGGGTGAGTTGCCCCTCTATGGCCTTCCAGCCATCCTGATCCCCTACCCCTATGCCTGGCGCTACCAAAAGGTCAACGCTGATTACCTGGTCAAGCGCGGTGCAGCGGTCATGATCGAAGATGCGCAATTAAGGTCGCGCAATCAGCGACCATTATCCGAGAAACTCATTCCAGCAGTGAAAGATTTGCTCAAGAATCCCACCAAAATGAAATCCATGCGCGAGGCGATGAACCACCTGTCCCACCCGCAGGCTGCCGCCGAGATCGGCCACCAACTGCTCGCCCTGGCTGGCGAGAGGAGATGAGACCATGGTAAGCCTGATCATTGTTTTCTGGATGTACGTCATCCTGTTCGCCATTATTGGCGGGATGCGCGGCTGGGCCAAGGAAATCCTAGTTTCGTGCAGCGTCATCCTGGCGATGGCCTTAACAGTTCTGCTGGAGCGTTACGTTCCGTTCATTCGCGACATCCTGGTGCCGGGAAAAGGCTCGGTGCTTTTCTGGCTGCGCTCGCTCATCCTGGGCATATTGGTTTTCTTCGGCTACCAGACCCCCAATATCGCTCGTTTCGCCCCCAAATTGACCCGCGAGAAATTGCAGGATATCCTGCTGGGCGTCATCATCGGCGCGATCAATGGCTACCTGATCGCTGGCTCTATCTGGTTTTATATGTCTGCATCTGACTACCCGTTTTCACAGGTTGTCGCTGCTCCCACCGGTGATCTTGCTAAAATAACCACTGCCATGCTCCAGTATATGCCACCCCACCTGCTGGGCATCCCAGGCATCTACTTCGCCGTCGTCCTGGCATTCGTCTTCATCATTGTCGTCTTTATTTAGGATATGGAACACATTCACTTGATCGGCATCGGCGGAAGCGGACTCTCAGCAATTGCTCGTCTCTTGAAGGAGATGGGATATGCGGTGAGCGGCTCTGACCGCGCCGAGACGCCCTTGCTTGCGGAACTCCGGTCTGCTGGCATAACCATCGGCCTCGGACACAGCCCCCAGAACGTCTCGGACGCCGACCTGGTGGTGCGCTCCTCGGCCATACCAGATGACAACGTGGAAGTGGCGGCGGCGCGGGCGGCTGGCATCCCGGTGCTCAAGCGGGCTAATTTTCTCAGCAGGCTGATGGCTGGCAAGACCGGCATCGCCGTGGCCGGGACGCACGGCAAGACCACCACCACCGCCATGCTCGTCTGGCTGCTAACGGCTCTTGGGCAGGAACCTTCTTTCATCGTCGGTGGCGTGCTGAACAACCTGGGCGTAAACGCCCGCGCCGGGAAGGGCAAGACTTTCGTCATCGAAGCCGACGAGTATGACCGCATGTTCCTGGGCTTGAAACCTGTCATCGAAGTGGTAACCAACGTCGAACACGACCATCCGGATTGTTATCCGACACCGGCCGATTTCCAGGCCGCGTTCGTAGAATTTGTAAAGCTCCTGCCTCCCGATGGTGTTCTGGTTGCCTGTGTTGAGGATGCGGGCGCGAATGCCCTACTCGCAGAAGCGGGGAGGGCCGGCAGGAAAGCCGTTGCATACGGTATCAGTGATCAGTTATCAATGAACAGTGATCAGTGGGCGCTGGCGAAGAACGTGAAAGCCAATGAAAGAGGTGGCTTCAGCTTCGAGGCAATCGTAAATCGTCAATCGTCAATCGTAAATCTCCAAGTACCCGGCAGCCACAACGTTCTCAACGCGCTGGCCTCGCTGGTAGTGGTCAGCCTACTCGGCCTTTCGCTGGAAGCCGCCGCCCAGGCCTTGGGACAGTTTACGGGTACGGGACGCAGGTTCGAGGTCCGCGGAGAAGCGAACGGGATCGTCGTCATTGATGACTACGCCCACCATCCCACCGAAATCCGGGCCACGCTGGCGGCGGCGCGTTCCCGTTATGCGGACCGTCACATCTGGGCAGTCTGGCAGCCGCACACCTTCTCGCGCACACAGACGCTGTTCGACCAGTTCACCCATGCCTTCGCTGACGCCGACCAGGTCATCGTGACCGAAATCTACGCCGCACGCGAGCCAATCCAGGATTATTCCGCCGCCCAGGTTGTGCAGGCCATGCCCCACCTCTCGGCGCAGTTCATCCCGGATTTGCCAGCCGTGAGCGATTATCTCGTCTCTCATCTCCGACCCGGCGATGTGCTACTGGTGCTTTCCGCCGGGGATGCCGACCTGGTCAGCACGCAGGTGCTGGCTGCCATGCAGACAAGTGAGGTGCGTCATGCTTGAAAAAGGACTTGTTTACGAAACCAACGTTGTCACTATGCTTCAACTTAAGACGACATCGGGCGACAAGCCCTCCGCCAAGCCCGAAAAGAAATGGCGTAGAGCCGTTCAAAAACAGCAAAAATCCACCCCCGAAATGATCGCCATTGTGCTCCGGCTGATCGAGTATTTCGAAAACAGCTAGCCCGCTCGTAGGCGGCATGGGAGCCACCTCTACCGAGATTTAGTATAGATGCGAAAGACTCAAGACACACCTGAAATGCGACCTGCAACCCTCTCCACCCTGCGCGAACTGTTCGGCGACCGCCTGCAAGAGAACGCTCCATTGGCCGGTTACACCTCGGCGCGCATTGGCGGCCCGGCCGATGCGCTGGTTTTCGTCCATTCGGCAGACGAGCTGGCTGCAACAGCCACCAGGCTTTGGGAGATGAAGCAGCCCTTTGTCATCCTGGGCGGAGGCACGAACGTGCTGGTCGGCGACAAGGGCCTGCGCGGTGTTGCGCTCGTCAACCGGGCGCGACTGGTGCGCTTCGATACGCAATCCGAACCACCCAGCCTACGGGCCGAATCGGGCACCACACTCAATACCATTGCCCAGCGGGCAGCGCGACTTGGCCTGAGCAGCATGGAATGGGCCGCGACGGTGCCGGGCAGTCTGGGTGGCGCGATCTACGGCAACGCGGGCGCCTTCGATGGCGACATCGCTGGGAACCTGATCTCGGTCGAAATCCTGCATCGCCAGCGCGGAGGCGAAGTCTGGCCAGTGGAGAAGATGGCTTACAGCTACCGCAGCAGCCTGTTGAAGCGCGAACCCCAACCGGTGCTCGTCCTGGCTGCTACATTGGGACTAGGAAGAGGAGAACCGAACGAGATCCAGGCCAAGATGAAGCAGCTATCCGCCCGCCGACGCAGCACCCAGCCACCGGGAGCGAGCATGGGTTCGATATTCAAAAACCCGCCGGGCGATTTTGCAGGTCGCTTGATCGAGGCTGCTGGATTGAAAGGAACGCGCATCGGCAATGCGGAGATCAGCCCCATCCATGCGAACTTCTTTATCAATCATGGAAAGGCGAGCGCGAAGGATGTGAAAGGGTTGATTGATTTAGCCAGGAACGCTGTTGAGGCAAGATTTGGCGTCCGTCTCGAGATGGAGATTGAGCTGATCGGCGAATGGAATTCGTAAATGACAACAAACCCTTCAACCCGACTCAAAATTGCAGTTCTCTTCGGAGGACGCTCCGGCGAACACGAAGTATCCCTCGTTTCCGCGCAATCTGTTCTGTCGGTACTAGACCCGGCCAAGTACGAGGTTCTTCAAGTCGGTATCACACACGAGGGTGCCTGGCTGACCGGCGATAATGTTCGCGACTTGTTGGAAAAAGGCGAGACCAAAGGCCTGATACCCTGCACCCTCCTGCCCGATCCCTCCAAGCCCGGCCTTTATGCTTTACGTATTACTGATCACGGCACAGTGCTGGAAAAACTCACGGACATTGACGTAATCTTCCCCGTCCTGCACGGTACTTGTGGCGAAGACGGGACGCTGCAAGGCCTGTTGGAAATGGCTGACCTGGCCTACGTCGGCGCAGGCGTGACTGGCTCCGCGGTCGGCATGGACAAGGGGGTTTTCAAGGATGTGATGCGCACAAACGGCATCCCGACGGTCGAGTCCGTGATCGTCTTGCGCAACGAAATCGAGAAGGATATGGAATCGGTCATCCGGAAAGCCGAGGCCGTGGCTGCCTATCCGCTGTTCGTCAAGCCCGCCAACCTGGGTTCCTCGGTCGGCATCACCAAGTGCCGCAGCCGCGCTGACCTGGCCGAAGGTCTGCTCGAGGCGGCCTCCTATGACCGGCGCGTTTTGGTCGAGCGCGGCGTGAACGCCCGAGAGATCGAGGCCAGCGTGTTGGGCAACGACGAGCCGCAGGCCTCCGTCCCGGGCGAGGTGCTGCCCAGCCGCGAGTTTTATTCCTACGAATCCAAGTACATGGACGGTACTTCCTGCCTGCTCATCCCGGCGCCCCTCCCGACCGAGACCGCCGAGAAAATCCGCCAGATGGCTGTAACTGCTTATAAAGCTATTGATTGCGCCGGCATGGCGCGCGTGGATTTCTTCATTGACAAAGTGACAGAAGAAATATTTCTGAACGAGGTCAACACCATCCCTGGCTTCACCAGCATCAGCATGTATCCCAAACTCTGGGAAGCCACAGGTCTGCCCTACGCCAAACTGGTTGACCGGCTGATCGAACTGGCGCTCGAACGCAAGGCCGAGCGCGACCGCACCGAACGACGATTCCGGAGAACAGCATGAGCCGTATGAAACAGGACCTACCTCGCGCCGAACTCGTCCGCGCGCGCCGGACGCAACAGACTCACCAACGCCTGACGCAGACCCAAAAAACTGTCTACCGTCCGGAGACAGTGTTCCTGCCCGTGACGCCGCGCTTGGTCAAACAAACCCGCACGCCAAAAGGCAAAACAGCGCGGCCAACCACGAAGAAACCTCGCCGCCAGCACTACGATATTGCCTTCAGCATGGGCAGAACAGACGTGCGTACGCCCGGCATCGCCATCCCACAATTCGGCACACGTATATTCTCAACCCTGCTGTGCGCCGCGCTCATCTTCAGTCTCTACACAATATGGACTTCTTCTACTTTCAAGGTGAACGGGGCCGAGATCAGCGGTAACCAGCGCCTGGGCGAGGACGAGATCAACGCCGCCCTGCAATTTATCGGGCAGCCTATCTTCATGGCCATCCCGACCCAGATCACGGCGAACATACTGGCTGACTACCCCGACCTCTCCAGCGCAGAGGTGCATATCGTTCTTCCGAACCGGATTATTGTCAGCGTGGCTGAACGCATCCCGCTCATCGCCTGGTATCAGGACGGGACGATGGCCTGGATTGACGCCCAGGGTGTGGCCTTCCCACCGCGCGGCAAGTCTGGGAACCTGATCAGCGTCGTCGCAAACGGGAACCCACCTCCGGTCCAGCTTGACCCTCAGCAGGCCGCAGGTCAGACGCACCCCTTCCTCGACCCGGCCATGGTCCAAGTGATTATCACCCTGAATTCATTTATCCCCGGTGGAGCGCCGATGATCTACGACATGACGTATGGCCTGGGCTGGCAAGATACGCGCGGCTGGCAGGTCTACTTTGGACAAAATACGGATGACATTCCGATGAAGCTAAAAATATATCAAGCTATCGTTGATACACTCACCAACAAAGGCATCCGGCCCACGCTTATCAGTGTGGAATACCTGAATGCCCCATTCTATCGTGAGACCCAGTGACACTATGGTAGCCAGGAGCTACCACTTATGGACGAGATTGTCGTAGGAATTGACGTAGGTACCACCAAAGTCTGCACCCTGATCGGGCGGGTGGAAGAAGAAGCCATCCGCATCCTGGGTGTGGGCATCGAGCCTTCGGAAGGCATCCGCAAGGGTGTGATCGTAGACCTGGCGGCGGCCTCGCAGGCCATTGTCCGTTCGGTGGAGAAGGCCGAACAAACTTCCGGCGTGGAGATCACCGCCGCGCTGGTCAGCTTGGCCGGGGCGCATGTTGCCTCGATAAACAGCCGCGGCGTGGTAGGCGTTTCGGGTGATGTGATTGACGAATACGACATCGCCCGCGCCCTGGACGCCGCCCGCGCTGTCGCCATCCCCCACAACCGCGAGATCATACACATCATCCAGCGCGGCTTCGTGGTGGACGGTC
>Ga0315294_10000373_pt1 | contig 48731 bp, 60 predicted proteins | sample YL17G13_40_MG_FD_203626 | JGI IMG/M metagenome (GOLD analysis project Ga0315294, IMG submission 203626) | Sediment microbial communities from Yellowstone Lake, YNP, Wyoming, USA - YL17G13_40 | ecosystem: Environmental > Aquatic > Freshwater > Lake > Sediment | place: USA: Wyoming | collected... | reverse complement strand
GACCGTCGAGGCCTTCAATCTGATCAGAAACAGAGGTTAAGGGATAATTAAAATATTTAACAAAGAATTGATTTAACTGGTTAAATGTGGTACAATAGTATTGTATTCGTTAAATGTTGTATCATTGGTCTATTTGACAGTGAAAATTGTTCAAAGGGTGGAAGAATAGAGCAGGGAACACAACTTCCATTGTTTTTGGGAAAAGATTTATGATTGCAAGGTTAATGACTAAATCAGAATATGCTCGTCATAGAGGTGTTAGCCCTGCGTATATAAGCAAGTTGATAAAAAATGGAAAAATAATACTTGAATATGATGGCAAGATCGATCCTGGAAAGGCAGATATTTCGCTCGGAGAAATAAAAAATCAGGCAACAGTAATGGAATTGCCTGAACCAAGAAAGGTTGGAAGACCAAAATTACAGCCCGTCTCGGAATTATCAGAGATTTCTATTTATGAAGCCATAGGGATTACGAATGAAAAAATCTTGAAGAGTGATAGTTATTTTGAGGCTCAAAAATTCAGAGAAATCTATAACGCTCTTTTGAAAAAAATGGAATATGAGTTATTGAGAGAAACGCTTATCCCTTCTATAGAAGTAAAAAAGGAGATCTATGAGGCAAATAGAATAATAAGGGATATTGTAATAAATATACCACAAAGAATATGCTCCGGTCTTCCCTGTTCCGATGAGGTTAGATTTGCCGTTGAACAGGCCCTGAAGATTGAGATAAATTTAATTTTAGCAAAAATAAAATGACTTCTGTGTATGAAATAGTATGGGATTCTGTAAAATCAGCATTCAAGCCAGATCCGCTTATCGATCTCCCTGACTGGTCGGACAAATTTCGCATTATGCCGAAGGGTTATCCTGAACCTGGCCCTTACCGGCTGTCACGGACCCCCTATCTTCGGGAGATAATGCTCTGCCTTTCTCCCTCCTCTCCTGTGCGCCACATAAAAGTTATGAAACCCACGCAGATCGGTGCTACGGAGGCGGCCAATAATTGGATATGCTTCCTGATGCACCTTTATCCCTGCCCGATCCTGTTTGTCTTTCCTACGATTGCCCTGGCCGAGAAGCACAGCAAAAAGAAACTGATGAAAACGATCAGAGAAACCCCTGTCCTTCAGGGGCTGATAAAGGAGGGCGGACGCAGCTCCGGCAACACAATCCTGTTTAAGGAGTTTCCGGGCGGGTCGATCAATCTGGTCGGGGCAAACAGCGCGGCCTCTTTCCGTTCAGATTCGGTCAAGGTAGTTATCAGGGACGATTTTGATGGGTATCCTTCGGATGTTGACGGGGAAGGAGACCCCGGAGACCTGGCGATAAACAGGGCCGATGCTTACTATGATTCGAAAATTCTGACTATGAGCACTCCTGCCGGAGGAAAAGAAATTTCCAGGATCTGGGCAGAATTTCAAGAGTCAGATCAAAGGGAATACCACGTTCCCTGCCCGTACTGTCATCAGAAACAGATTCTCGAATGGGGAGGCAGGGATACGGACCATGGCATAAAATTTGAATATAAAGGTAACAGTGTCTCGAAAATCTGGTACGAATGCAGGTTTTGTCACAAAAAAATCGAGGAGTATCATAAAACCTGGATGCTTGAACAGGGTGAATGGGTAAAGAAAAATCCTGGACATTCTGATGCCGGATTTTGCTTAAATTCTTTCTATGCCCCCCTGGGATTTATCGGCTGGAAGGCGATTGCGAATGAATTTCTGAGAGCACGGAAGAATAAATCGCGACTGAAGCGTTGGGTGAACACTCGTGAGGGCCTCCCTTTTGAGGAGGATGGCTCACAGCCTGAGTGGAATTTGCTTAAGGGCCGGGCCGAACCGTATCCGGTTGCCACAATTCCTCTTGGCGGGTTACTCCTCACCTGTGGAGTCGATACGCAGGATAACCGGCTGGCCGTCCTGGTGACGGCCTGGGGGCGGGGTGAGGAGTGCTGGATTACATACTGGGGAGAACTTTATGGAGATCCGTCACAGCCGGGGGTATGGCATCAACTCGATGAATTGCTGAATATGTCCTTTCACCATGCCAGCGGGGTCGATCTGAAGATAGCGTCTACCTGTATAGATTCTGGCGGGCATCATACGCAGGAGGTATACAATTATTGTCGGATGCGTTCTCCCCGCGTGGTCGCGATAAAATCTATGTCCACTCCTAATAAACCGATCCTGGGCAGGCCAGGCCTGGTCGATGTGACCTATAGGGGAGTGCAGATCAAGGGAGGCTGCCAGCTCTGGCCGGTCGGGGCTGACACTGCCAAGGGGCAAATATACGGCAGATTGAAAATGGACAAGCAGGGACCTGGCATGGTCCATTTTCCGATCGGACTGGACGATGATTTTTACATCCAGTTGACTGCGGAAAAGCAGGTCACACGGTTTGACAGGGGAGGTTACCCGAAATCTGAATGGGTGAAGGTAGCCGAGCGCAACGAAGTGCTCGACTGCTTTGTATATTCTACAGCAGCGGCAGTGCGGGCGGGGATAGCGCGGATGAATTGGAGGGCCATTGAGGAAAGTTTGGGGGATATGCATAAGGGTAAGCCGGTTGAAACCGAGAAGAAGCCGCAGCCGGTGGTAAAAAGTAAATGGATGTCGTAAAAGAAGAGGGTAAACCATGAAAAATCTAGTAATATTTTCAATCATTTTTATGTCTCTTTTAGTAGTTTTCGGATGTGGCGACGTGCAGGAAAGCGGTGAATATCCTTTTGTTCAGATCAAAAGCCCCGGTAAGGCATCCTATGCGAGAGGTGAAAAGATTGAATTCAGCGGCTGGGGCCATGACAGATGGCTTAATCCGCTTTCGGGGAAGTGGGAAGAAAAATCGATTGTGGGAGATGATCTCCTTTGGACATCAGACATTGACGGACAGATAGGGATTGGAGAGACATTTAACCTGAATAATCTGTCAACAGCGATACACATAGTTACCTTGACGGGGATTGGTTATAATCAGGTTAAGACCTCCACTTCAGTAAAAATTTTAATAATTGTTGAACCAGTATTTAATGGCGAAGTTAACTATGTCTGGTATAACAACATTGATCTTAATTGGATAGTTATTGATGGGACAGTTAAAAACAATACCAACAGTATACAGGATGGAATCAAAATGGAGTTGACCGTAAGGGATGGCAATAAAAAACTACTTGGAACCAATACGGCCTATCTCAGTTCGATGAAACCAGGAGAAACGGCAACATTTTACAGTTTTATCACTCATGCAGTATGCTCCACATCAGCCCTTGATTTATCATGGAAATTTTTGATAGAGTGATATCAATCTATTGTTTTTTTTTGTAAAACTTAGTAATATATAATTAAATCCTTAACTTTTTCTCATAAATTACTTGAAAAATGGTTGAAAAAATGCCCGTCAAGCCGGAATACAACCCTGAAAAGATATTAAAATTGCTCGAAAATAAACTAACTTCCTGGAAAGAAGAGAAGAAATCAGGCAAACTGACCATTGAAATTCACTTCAATCAGGGAGGCATTGCCGGTTGTGACCAAAAAACAGAGTCTAAATTTTGCTGATTTAGCCTTTTAATCGGCTACCTATCGTCTCAAAAAGAGTCACGAAAAGCCCGATTGGAACACTTTTGTAGTGTTTCGGTCGGGCTTTTTTCGTTTAAAAGGGTAAAAATGGCTTACTCCTCGACAGATTTGGCAAATATCCAGGCAGCCGTGACCGCACTGGCCACGGGTGCCCGTAAAGCGGCGGTGTGGATTAACGGAAAGCGTATCGACTACGCCCTGGCTGACCTCGATCAACTGACTAGGCTGCGCGACCAGGCTCAGGCCGAAGTCAATGCGGCGGCGGGGCGGAAGAGTTTCTTTTTGGTAAGCACGAGCAAAGGGTTATGAACAATTTACGGATTGTAGACGCACACGGAAGACCGATACCACGCTCGGCAGTGGAAAACGAGGGGGCCTCCTACGGGCGTAGGATGGCTACCTGGGGAACTTCCCTGGCCGGACCGAATACCGTCCTCTGGGGAGACCTTTCCTCTCTTCGCTCCCGTGTGCGCAGGCTCACCCGGAATAATCCTTTGGCCGAAAACGGCCTTGAATCCCTGGTTTCAAATTTGATCGGGACGGGGATAATTCCCCGCTGGCAGATCAAGGACTCTGTACTTAAAGAGGAGCTTCAGCAATTGTGGTCAGACTGGACCGAAGAGGCGGATTTTAACGGGATATGCGATTTTTATGGACTGCAATCACTCGCCACTCGTGCTCTCGCAGAATCAGGAGAAGTGCTCGCAAGATTTGTAACTCTACGCAGCAGTGACACCGTGCCCCTTCAGATCCAACTCATCGAGGCGGATCATCTTGACGAGACTTATGAGACGATAGCTCCGAATGGCAACAAAATCAGGATGGGAATCGAATTTGATTCGGAAGGAAAGCGGGCCGCATATCATCTTTTTAGAGACCATCCTGGAGAAACATTCCTTTTCTCGAACTCGATGGAGCGTATCCGCATTCCGGCCTCGGAGATCCTTCATGTATTTAAACCTCTCCGGCCTGGCCAGATGCGGGGCCGTCCGTGGCTATCTTCGATTATTGTTAAACTCTATGAGATCGATCAATACTCTGATGCGGAGATCGTTCGGAAGAAAGCGGCGGCAATGTTTGGAGGGTTCATTACCGAACCTCCCGGTACAGATATGAATATGGACCCATTGGGGAGAGTTGCAGATAACGATGTAAACGATAATCCGGTTATCGCTCTCGAGCCCGGCACTTTTCCTAAACTTCCCCCCGGCTATGATGTGAAATTTTCCGAGCCTGCGGACGTGGGCGGAAATTATCTGGTGTGGATTAAACAGCAACTTCGGGAAATTGCCTGTGGGATGGGGATCACCTATGAGCAGCTCACCGGAGACCTCGAAGGAGTGAATTATTCCTCGATCCGGGCCGGACTCCTGGAATTCAGGCGTAGGTGCGAGGCTCTTCAATGGCACGTCATTATTTTTCAATTTTGTCAGCCTATAGCGAAACGCTGGCTCGACGTTGCGATCGGGTCAGGGGCAATCCGGATACCGGGATACTTTAGAAATCGACGGATCTACACCCGGATTGACTGGCGTCCACAGGGGTGGAAATGGGTCGATCCGCTTAAGGATGGCCTAGCCGCACAGTTAGCGGTGCGGTGCGGATTTACTTCGCGATCGGCGGTAGTGGCCGAGCAGGGTTATGATGCGGAGATGGTTGACCGGCAAGTCAGCGAAGATAATGCGCGGTCGGATAGTAATGGTCTGGTCTACGACTCCGATCCACGAAAAACACAAAAATCAGGGACCGCTCAGGCAGCAGAAGCGCAGGTTACGACAGGAGCGGCAATTTAATAAATAAGCAGGAGGGGTGATTATGCCAAATAAGTTTGAACGGCTTACTTACACAAAAGCCAATGACATTTACACGAGAGATGGGCTTATTTATGACCGTCAGGAAGACCAGCTTATTGCCCGGATTATCAGATCAGCTCAGATAATTTCACGGGGCCGGTGTGGTGGAACCTACTACATTGTTGATCAGACCGGGGCCATACCCGGTTCTTACGCCACCGTGATGGCGGCAATCAATGCTGCCCGTTATATCACCGGGACTACGAACATCGATTACACGGACAATCATCACGCCACCGTTATTATTCTCCCTGGGGACTATTCAGCGGAGGGCAGAATTGCTTTCAGCGCGAAAAATGTTCATATCATCGGGCTGGGACTTCCTGGGACTGATACGGGAGTAACCATCTGCCCAACCACTCCTACGACATTTGCTTTTGGAGGATCTGGGCCTGGGATTGAGATCGCAAATATTTGTATCAAGGTGGTAACAGCGGTTAGTACACTTTATTGGGAGCAACTTGATGGCAATTGCTGGTTTCACGATCTGCTACTTGTCGGGGATAATTCTTTGGCAACACATGGAATTTATACTGGTGGGGTAAAGGGATCAGTTATCGAAAATTGCCGGATATCAGGTTTTGTAACTTCCGGCATTACCCTTGCTGGCGGGGCCGACATGTATTTTTATGACGGGAAAATAATTAATAACCAGATAGGGGCCACGGCTACCTGCGTTAAGGCAATCCATGTCACTAATACTGTTACCTGTCAAAATGGGTTAATTGCGGGCAATTATATCATTGGAGATAATTTTACGAAAACCATAGATATCGATGCCACGGCAGCAGATGTCATGGTTGCTCATAATTATCTTCATGCAGCCGGTGAGGGTGGTACTTCCCGCGGAGATGTGGCAGCATAAAGGAGAATTCCGGATGGCTTTCATTCATAACAGCAAATTAGATCCGAACGAGCCTGGCTGGGGGGCGGTGGATAAAACCGCTCTCCCCCGTCTGGCCTTTGCCGATCAGGGAGACCCCGATAAAAAATCTACCTGGGGGTATCCGCATCACCATATCAAGGGCGGCACTCAAAAAGATGATAACGGGATCTGGACCGACGGGACCATGTACCTCAACGAAGGTGGCCTCAATGCTGCCTGGGCAGCGGCCAATGGAGCACGGTCAGGAGAAAAAGCCAGTCAGGAAGTTATCGATCATCTACAGGAGCATCGTCGGACGCTGGGGCTGGATAAACCTGCAGGGGTTAATGCACTGGTCGAGGATGCTCTGAGAAGACAGGCATCTTTCAATCAGATGCGGGGCATGAGATGAAAAATTTGTCCTATCTGGCTACCAGGATTTTTAATACTCCCTTGATGATCAGTTCTGACAAACTAGAGATAATTCTGAGTGTCCTGGGGCCACGGATGAATCTTGATGTCAGCCCTGCAGCCGTAGTCGATATGTCGATTCCGAAACGGTACCGATCCGATGGGAGCAATCCCGACGGAATAGCGATTGTGCCCATTTATGGCACGCTTGTGCATCGCATCCTTGGCATGGATGCTACCTCCAGCCTGGTCAGCTATACAGAAATTCAACGATGGTTTGATGAAGCGGTTAGCGACAGTTCCATCAGGTCAATTCTTTTAGACATTGATACTTTCGGCGGTGAGGTCGGTGGGCTGTATGGCCTCGTAGATGGTATTTATCAGGCTCGCAACGTTAAACCTGTTTATGCTCTGATCAACGAGAATGCATATTCAGCAGGTTACGCCATAGCCAGTGCTGCAACGGCTGTTTTTATTCCTCCAACAGGCGGAGCAGGCTCGATCGGCGTAATCATGGTTCACGTCGATCAGAGCGTGAAGGATGCGAAAGAAGGGTTGAAGTATAACATCATCTATGCCGGTGAAAGGAAAAAGGATTTTACCTCCCATGAACCTCTTTCGGCAGATGTACAGGCCAGTGGTCAGGCAATAGTAGACAATCTCAGAGAAATTCTTGTTAATACCGTGGCCCGGAACAGGGGCCTTGATCCTCAAATAGTCCGTGATACAGAAGCTGGAATTTATCTGGGACAGGCGGCGGTTGATATAGGTCTGGCTGATGATGTTATGTCATACAGTCAATTGATTGAACAAATTACAAAATTAAACCAAAAAGGAGACAAATCCATGTCATGGTTTGACAAAAAAAAAGCAGTACAGGCTCAAGTGCAGGCTGCTCAGGCAGTACAGGCAAGCGCACAGACTACCGAGGAGGATCTGACTCCTGAACAGGTTTATGCGCAGGGGTACGAAGAGGGTCTGAAAACCGGAAAACTTGAAGGGATGGCCGCTGCCAAGGCAGAATCTCAGGTATCCATCCAGGCTGGTACTCAGGCAGGAATCAAACAGGGAATCGAGCAGGAGCGGGCCAGGTGCGTCCAGGTGTCCGAGCAGATGGCGGCTATCGCTCATCTCATTCCGGCAGCGGCAGTATCTACGCTTTTAAATAGTATGATTTCATCAGGGATTACTTCAAAGATGGCCGGTCAGCAGATTATCGGCGTTTTGGCCGGACAGCAACCCAACACTGTGATATCCACGGTCAGCGCAACCTCGACGGGAGAGGTAAATCAGTTGCTCGTCGATGCCCGCAGGCGGGCGCAGGCGGCGCAGAAAGGGGCGGTGAACTGATATGCCTATCGATACGACTCAAAGCAGAGATATTTCAAGTATTATTAAGGGAGAGGCTTCCGATTATCTTTCCCGTGACAAAGTGACAGTTTTAGCCGCACAGGAGCTGGCTATCGGGACCGTACTCGGAAAGGTGACGGCGGGATCTGTGCCGACGACAGGAACTTTGACCGCTGGGGCCGGAGCTAATGGAACAATGACCGCTGTTACCGGCGGGAAAAATACAAAAGTTGGTACATACAAAGCGACTTGTATTCAGGCCGTGACACATGGCGGCGTATTTGAAGTGACCGGCGTAAGCGGAGAGCATATCGGCACGTGTGCGATTACTCCAGGTTCCGGTCTGGCCGGGGCATTTACCTCTGATCAGATCAATTTTACCCTCACTGACGCGTCAACCGATTTTGCTTACGGGGATTATTTTTCCGTCGTGGTCGCTGCCGGTGGCGGCCAGGTTAAAATCCTCAATCTGACCGGCGTGGATGGTTCCCGGAATGCGGTCGGAATCCTGGGGCCGTATGCGATCGATGCCGGAGCATCCGGACAAAAAACGGTGGCTTATACTTCTGGCGGGACCTACGAGATTATGCCTGGGGATGTTATTACCGGCAATACGGGGGGTGCTTACGCTCGCATTGTTGCAATCACGTTGACTTCCGGTACCTTTGCCGCAGGTACGGCAGCGGGAGTTATTACTGTTGATGGACAGGTTGGAACTTTTCAGTCTGAAACCCTGAATGTCGGCGCTAATTCTAATGTCGCTACAATCGGGGCCAATACTTCGGCGGTGTCGGCATCTGATGTTGACGGGGTTATGTTTGCCCGCAACTGCCAATATGTTGACGACTATCTTATCTGGCCATCCGGGGCCACGGCTGCGCAGAAGGCGATTGCCAAGACGGAATTAGCTGCGCTTGGAATCATTGAGAGAGATCAGGCGTAAGAGTTAAAGTTTCGCTTTAACAATCGCCTTAAGGAGGTTATAAAATGCCACTTCTTAATCCTTTCGATACCAATGCCTTTAATTTGGTATCACTTACGGCAGCGATAAATATTCTGCCAAATAATTATGGTAAAATCCGGCAAATGAATCTGTTTCCTGAAAGGTCCGTCGCTACCCGTCAGGTATTAGTGGAAGAGAAAAACGGAGTATTGAATCTTCTCAGGACCATGCCTCCCGGAAGCCCCGGACAGAAGGCAACCCGCGACAGCCGGACAGTGCGGTCTTTTATCGTGCCCCATATCCCCTACGATGATGAAATTTTGCCACAGGAATATGACGGAATCCGTTCTTTCGGAACCGAAAATCAAGTCGATTCGGTGGCCTCGATTATGAATGACCATCTTCAGTCGATGCGGAATAAACATGCTATTACGCTGGAATGGCTGAGGCTGGGGGCCTTGAAGGGAATCATCTATGACGGCGACGGCTCGACAATTCTTTATAATCTGCATAAGGAGTTTCTGATCAAGCCCAAATCCGTCGATTTTCTTTTCGGGGATATCAATACCGATATCAAAGCGAAATGCCTGGAAGTTAAGCGGCATATCGAGGACAATTTGAAAGGTGAGGTCATGCAGGGAGACCCGCATGTCTTCGTCGATAAGGATTTCTTTGACGGATTGACCAGTCACCCTGCCGTCGAGGATGCCTATGCTCTATGGAATAACGGAGCCGCTGCCAGAGGAGATATGAGGAGTGGTTTTCCCTTTGGCGGGCTGGTATTTGAGGAATACAACGCTACTATCTCGGATATCAACGGGACTCCGAGAACATTTTTTGCCTCAAAATATGGCATGGCTTTCCCGATGGGCACGATGGACACTTTCAGAACAGTGGTAGCCCCTGCAGATTTTATTGAAACCGTGAACACGATGGGCGTTTTGCTGTATGCAAAGCAGAAAAATCGGGATTACGACAGAGGAATCGATATTCATACTCAGAGTAATCCGCTTCCGCTCTGTCTGAGGCCTGGTGTTCTGGTAGAGGTCAAAAGTTCGACCTGACAGCGAAGGTAAGTCATGAGTTTTGATACTGATCTTACTGATAGTCTACTTGATTTATTTACCATTGCAGGTCAGGAGGCGACATTAATCAGGTGCGGAGTGGAAACCCCTTGCCACGCGGATGTGATTAAGGGGGTTGACCTGCAGCCCAGCGGATTTTTCATGCAGGTAAGCGGGAATTCCACGGTGATAGAATTTTTACTTTCTGAGATTGTTACAGAGCCTGACAGGAACGATACCGTGATAGTAGGGACCACTGTATACACCGTGGAATCGATAGCGGAGAATGACGGATATACAGTTAAGGTGGTAGTTAAACAGGAAGAGTAGATATGCCTGGATTTTATGTTGAAATCAAGGGCTTAGAGGATGCACAGAAGCTGCTATCCGGTATTAAGGATGGTAGCCGGAAGGCCATTGTCCGCGCTTTAAACAAAACCGTGGGGACCTTTTCCGGCGGGGTGCAATCGGATGCAGTGAAAAAAGTGGCTGAAGAATTTAATCTTACACAGAAGGCCATCAAACGTGATTTTGTGATAAAAAAGGCTAATTATTCCGATCTTTCGGCCTATGTACGAGCCAAGGGCAAGCCAGTTCCCCTTGGCAGATTTGGCCATACCAGGCAGACACTGAAGGGGGTCTCGGTCCTAGTCAAGAAAGCTAAGCCGCGAACGATAATCCGGCACGCTTTTATTCCGAAGCTGAAGAGCGGTCATGTAGGAGTTTTCTGGAGGACAGGAAAATCACGGTTTCCGATCGAGCAGAAGTTCGGGCCACGAATAGAGGATATCTTTTCCAACAAAGAAGTTATGGAACCGATTTTACAGAAGGCACAGGAGCGTTTGGATAAAAATTTTAATCATGAGGTCGAATTTCTTCTTACGAGCAGCAAATGAGCACGATCAGAGAACAGATCATAGCGGCAATTACCACGAAATTAGCTGATATCACAATTGAGAATGGCTATGCTACCAATGTCGGGCTAAAAGTGGAGCGGGTGCGGCCTGTTTTTCAGCCTGCAGAATTGCCCGCAACCTCGGTTATCCCTCAAGCGGAAACGGCGGAACGGATCTGCGGGAAAGTGGTTTGCACGATGCCCGTTACTATCGAAGGGTCATGTCTGCACGGAGAAGTAAACCCCTCGGTTATGGCTGAAAAAATTCTGGGAGATTTTATTGCCTGTCTGACTGAAATCGAGCGGCTGTTGTCCTTCACTTCCGGCGGTGAGATTAAAATCCGGCCAGGCAATGTAATCAGGGGAGCGACATCGGCAGCGGCGGCCAGGGTTGTAGCGGTAAATCTTGTCTCCGGTATATGGGCGGATGGAAATGCTGCGGGGACTTTGCGGGTCAGGATGCAATCAGGGACTTTTCAGGCAGAAAATTTGAATATCGGAACCACTTTAAATGTGGCCACGATCGCTGGCAATTCAACCGTGATCACTCCCCTTGGCGGGCTGATCGATGATATTTATTATTCCGGCGGAGGGCCGGAGTCCTATCCGGCATCCGGTCAGGAAATAACCGGATGCCCTGCCACTTTTGTCGTGAAATATAAAACTTTGCTGGGGAATCCCTCAGCTCAATAGGAGGTATAAATGGGTACTGCACAAAACGGGGGGCTGTACTACGAGGCCGGGCAGACCCCTGTCGCCATGGCCGCTTTATCCGATTCGGGTGATCATCTCACTTTCGAATCGACAGCTACCAGGTTTTCTATGAAATCCGGCTATGCTCCGGTTATCAGGCCGAACGGATTGATTACGGGAGGGGCAATTACTCCTCATGTCGATAATAATAAACTCACGATAGCGGCATTGACCTGTTATTTGGCCGGAGTTCTGACTGCGGTCAATACCGGGCCGCTGACAATCACTCGTGGGGCTGCCGAGACGCCGTTTATTATTAATTCCCTGACCGTTACCGATGCAGGAGCTTTGGCGGCGGTAACCGGTACGGGTCACGCAACGGCTTTTTCGGAGACCAGGGACGCTGCCGGTGGGCCTCCCCTTATTCCTGTCGGTCATATCGAGATTGCCCAGATCCGGACTACTCTGCACGATGCGGCGGCCATTGCGACCAGCGAAATTTATGTCGTCATTGGGACTCATCGGGAATATTACGCTTATCCTGCCTGGGCAGTAAATGAAGAGGACGGCACGATTACTTTTGTAGCGACGCTTCCTCTTTCACATACCGGAGCAATCCCGAAGGGCGTTTTTGCCAGCGCCTATCAGCCGGTTATGACACTCCTGGAGGATATTGCCGACGTGGTGCTGCCGGAGACAACTAACTCGATCACGTCGAAAGAGGTTTACGGCGGGGCAATAGGAGCGGTTAGTACTTCGATCGGTCAGGGATCTTTTACGGCTTATTTGTCTGACGGGATCTCGGATATTCTTCTTCAGCAGAAAAATCAAAAAATATGGTTCGACTGGTATCCGGATAAAAACGAGACTCCTTATGCGCGGTGCAACGGAATTCTCGGCATAGCGAGGACTTTTCCGACGGGTGATCTGATCCAGGCGAATTGTACTATCACTTGCGAAAATGCGGCGACAGAGGTGACGACCTGATGGGATTTGATTTCAATAAATTGGTGAATGGTCAATTTGTCCCCAGAGAGGAAATTCTGACCCTCCCTGACCTGAAAGAATTTTTCCTCGAAGGGGAAATCCCCGAATTCGTGGTCAGGGGTCTGACCGGCCATGAATTCGGGAGAGTTCAGGAAGCGGTTGAACGCAACAAAGGTCTCTCCGAGATCCTTGACGGGCTGACTTCTGCCATTCAGAAAGAAAAAATTGAAGCTTTAAAAGCCAGCATCGGCCTGTCGGAAAAAACTCCGAATGAGATCGTTAAACGCATTCAGCTTTTAATCCTCGGCTCTGTCAACCCGAAGTTCGAGCAGGATTCCGCTGTACGTTTCTGTAAATATTTTCCTATCGAGTTTTATCAGCTTACAAACAGGATCACGGAGCTGACCGGGCAAGGTCATATACCGGGAAAACCAAAGCCCTCTGGAGAGATCCAGGGATAAGGGCCTGCTTAGCACTTTGTCACTCCAGGGGGCGCTTTTTGTTTGAGGTCAGGCCGGATATTTTTCCCGAGGGATATTTGACGGACACAGAGCTTGAACTTTGGGGCCTGTATCTGGAGAAAAATGGCAAACGTTGAAAAAACTGTCTCGATTATCTTTGGCGCAGAGGACAAAGTTTCTTCGGTCGCATCGTCCGTGGGCGGTGCATTAGGTCAACTTGGCGACAAGATTGACAAGGGCGCGGCTTACCTGGCTAATTTTGCAAAAGGAATGCTTGAGGTTGAATTCGCTGTCGGTGCTTTGGCTGCGGGGACCCTGGCGGCAGCAATCAAGGAAGCCGGAAGTTTTGGTGACCAGGTAGCGGAGATCTCCACTCTGACCGGGGCCACATCGGGAGAAATAGACGGCTTCAGAGAGCAGATTCTCAATTACTCCCGTGATTCCAAGAAATCCATTGACGATATCAACGGAGCTATTTATCAGGCGATATCCCTCGGCGTAGACTACAAAGATAGTCTCGGCCTGATCAAGGATGCTGAAAAACTTGCCGTCGCAGGCAGGGCCGAGTTGATGGATACTACTGAACTTTTAGGGGGCACACTCAACGCCTACGGTGCAAAGGTCAGTGATGCCGCGCATTACTCCGATGTTTTCTTCGAAACCGTCCGCCTTGGAAAAACCACAATCCCCGAACTTTCCGACTCTCTCTCACGGGTAACGGGTATTGCGGCCAATGCCGGGATTCCGATAGAAACCCTTTCCGCTGCCATTGCCGCACTAACGGTCACTGGTGCACCTACAGAGCAAGCGATCACGGGTATCAGGGCGGCGATCGACAACATTATCAACCCCAGCAAAAAAGCCAGTGATATGGCTGAAACCCTGGGTATCAGTTTTGGTGCGGCTGCCTTGAAATCCGAAGGTTTTGAAGGGATCATGAAAAAAGTCTATGCGGCAACAGGCGGAAATGTCGAAAAAATGGCAGCTCTGTTCGGATCGACAGAGGCGCTTAATGCCGTACTTACTTTGGGTTCTGACAAATCAGGCAAATTCGCAGAATCCATGACGGCTATGCAAAATGCGGCTGGATCTACCGAAAAAGCCTATGAGAAAATGGCCAACAATTTTTCCGGCATCAACCAGAATCTGGCTAACAACATCAAGGCCACCCTGATTGATATGGGAACCCCACTCCTCAAATCTTATGGAAGTGTTGCTGAGGGAATAGTGGCAATATTTAAGGGTCTCTCAATTTCATTCGATGCCGGTACATTTCAGCCGGTTTACGATGAGCTGAACGGTTTTGCCGTCAAGGTGTCGGAATTTTTGAAAGGTGTGGCCACGGCGCTGCCGGAAGCACTGGCAATGGTGGATTTTTCGCCTATTATCGATGCTTTTAAAACCCTCGGTGGGGCGGCGACAGACTTCCTTGACGGGTTTGATCCCGCCAAGCCGAAAGATCTGGCTGCGGCGATACAGTTTGTCGTGGATTCAATCGGCTCTATGATTACGGTGACGGCTGGAATAGTCGATCAATTCAGTCCGGTATGGGATATGATCAAAACCGGAATTGAAAATTTTAATCAACTTGATGGCTCGACAAAAGAGAGTACAGGCCATATCCTTGGCCTGGCGATTGAAATTGAGAAATTCGGCAAGGCACTTGGGGTTATTTTTGCTGCCTTCGAGTGGTTTGGAGTAAAAATTTCAGACATGGGCGATTATTTTTCTGATGTGGCCTGGCGTGTAGGCAACATGGTAGACATTTTTAAGGATCTGCTGACCTTCGACTGGGAAGGGTTGAAAAAAGATGCCCATAATTTTTGGTACGACTCGGAAAAAGAGGCTAACGCTGCGGCTAAATCGATAACGAGCGCTAACGAGGCCTGGTGGGCCACGGGGGATGCGGTCACAAAATCCAGTGATCAGTTGGGATCGGCATCGGGCAAAACTAAGGAACTGACTACCGAGACCGATAAGGCCGCACAAATGGCTAAAGAGTTTGATGAGGTTTTTGGTCACACGTCAAAAGGGATCTCCTCTTCTGTGTCTACAGAGATCGTGCCTGCTATGCAGAAGGTCTCCTCTGAATCTATCAAAACCAAAACTGATCTTGAAAAGCTTCCTGAAAAATTAAAAATTGCCATTGAACTGCAAAAGGTGGACACGGCTCAATTCGAAGCGGAGACGAAACGGATATCGTCCATGTTGGATTTTAAGGCTAAAATCGATATTTCTCAGATTGAAGCGGAGACAAAACGGGTAGAAGCTACTTACAATTCTTTGGATAATTCAATAAAACTTTCGACCGATTCACTGCAGGGCCTTTTCACAAGTCTTCTAACTTCGTCGCAAGATATATCCGCACTTCCGGTTTTAAGAGGGCAGGTACAAGTTTCGCAATTTCAGGCCGTAACGGATCGTTTATCCAAAGGATTGGATTATAATAGCAAAATGGCTGATATTAAAAGCAAGATTTTAATTGCTGGTCTTGAAACGTCGGCTGATAAAACTAAAACCGTTTTTTCTGCATTCTCCTCTGAGTTTATGGCTATCTCAACATTTTCTTCCGACTTGCTGAAGGCTTTTGTCGATCCAAATCTTGAAAAATCCAAAGTTGATTTTCTCAAACAGGAACTCGATGAAGAAAACAGACAAAAATGGGAACTCATTGAATTGCAAAAAGTTTTTACCGGAGCGGAAATCAGTCTGATGAAGGCGCAGGAAAAATCGCTTAATTCCGGTGAGGCCATTTTTACAGTCTCCGGCGAAGGCTTCAGCCCGATGACGATTTCAACGAAAAATTCTCAGAAAACCTTTAATCTCATCGAAGATCAAATCAAAAAGGAGAGTCAACGGAAAGATGATCTTTTGGAACTGCAAAAAGAAGCCGTAAAGGCACAGGTCGGTTTGATGGAGGCACGCACAGCATCCATTGAACGCGGGGATGCGATCATAAAAATTTCTGGTGATGGACTGGCTCCGTATCTCGAGGCCTTCATGTGGCAGATTCTGGAGGCAATCCAGGTGCGGGCATCGCAGGAGGGCCTTGAGTTGCTTCTGGGGGCGCTGGGATGAATACGTTATCTATATCGTCAGCTCTTTTTGACCTGAATAGCCCTGTTGAACTGGAGATATTGCCGACGTCCTCCCTGCAGGAAATCTCCCGAAGAGTAACCCGCACTCCCACCCTGGATCTTGGAGTATCGATTACGGATAACGGATTCTCACATGGGGACAGGACCATGAAGATTCAGGCCAGGGTATCCGAAGCGATGGCCGGTATCCTGGCTTATCTGATTCAGACCTATTCACTCCTTACTTTTTCCCTGCCGGAGGGAATTTTTTCAGGGGTAATAGGAAATTATATAAACGATAATGGAAGCATATCATTTTCTATTCTAATAAGTGAAAAATTAAACGAGGATTAATCCTATGGGTTCAAAACTTTTTATTTTTGACGCTTTCCGAAAATATATCATGAACGGCACTATCGACCTTGATTCGAATACAATCAAGGTTGCGCTCGTTACATCGGCGCAGGTAACGGATTATGATGACTGGGCGGGAACGACTGCCTACGTAGTCGGGGATATCGTGGTGCCAACCGTCGATAACGGGCACAGATACAGATGCACCGTATCCGGAGATTCCGATAGTGTGGAGCCGACTTGGCCGACGGCTGACGGTGGAACGGTAGTCGATGATGAAGTGACCTGGGAGGAATACGGCGGGGCTTTGGCTGATAATGAAATCTGGGCCGATGCATCGACAAATGAAGTCACGAACGGCGATGGGTACACTACTGACGGAGAGACCCTTGGAAGCAGCGCAATAACCTATTCAGGCGACGAGGGAAAGTGGGATGCTATCGATGTTACCTGGACAGCACTGACAAAGACTATGCGTTACGCCTATATCTACAAGCTGGGGACAACGAATGGGATAGTTGACGGCCTGATAGGGTATGTCCTGCTTGATACCACTCCCGCTGATGTGGCCGTTACAGGGATAGACTTTACTCTCAGTTTCAATGCTGCCGGAATTTTAGTGCTCAATTAAGGACTCAATATGTCAATTACAATATCTCTTGCAGATGGGATTGCATTTCTCAACGATTCAGGGAAAGACTGGATACCCTATACCGGGGAGAGCGGGCAATTCAAACGGTATAAAATCAGAGCGATTGACACGGATGGAAAAGTTACGACTGGATGGATCGGGGAACGGGGAACGGGGGAAACGCTGGGAAATAACCTCGTCGTTAACGGAATTAATTGGACTGATAGCAATAGTGATGGATTAGCGGATTTATGGAGTCCTAATTCTATACAGACTTCATCAATAGTCACGGGCAACGGATTTAGTGGGAATGCTCAACGGGTTGATCATATTGCAGATTGGACAGGGATTGCTCAATTACTTAATATTGAAAATTTACCTTATTTATTCAAGGCTGGTCTTTCATATCGATGTAATTATCTATTAAGTATAGGAATTTTATTTTTCCCAAATAGTTGGACAAATTTTTCTATAAATACAGGCAATGCTATTTCCACAGGTCCTTTTTATTGCACCAATTTGTCGGGAGCGTCAGACCTGATAATAGCGTTATTACCCGGAAATGGCGATAGTTATTTTGAAGTGGATGATATAATAGTTCAGCAAGTTCTTACTCCTACTACTGACGGCATAAAAATTTACTCCACTCAATATGGTTCAGTGCAGAGTTGGGAAAGTATTGAATCCGGGTTTAATGCGAATTCTATCGCCAATTATGAATTGATTTTAGTTCCCGCCTGGCTCGGTACCTGGCAGAAAAGAATACAACTCACTATCGATCATACCAAAGTCGATGATACCCAAACCGATTTTCCGGCGCTTATTTACCTCAGCGCAGCATCGGGCATTTCCGACATTGACGCTTCCTGTGTATTCGATGAACTTGGCAGCGATGCAAACCGGCTGAAAATTGCAGTCACGGCGGATGATGGTTTTACTCAACTCTATGTCGAGATCGAGCAATGGGACGATGCAGGCGAGAAAGCCTGGCTGCATGTCAAAGTGCCGGACGTCTCTTCTTCCGTAGACACGATCCTTTACCTCTATTATGATTCAGGGCAGGCCGATAATACTGATTATGTCGGAGATACGAATAGTTCTTCGGCTGAATTGGTTTGGGAAAGCGTAAATAAAATCGTGTATCACTTCGATCAGAATCCAGCGGGAACTGTGCTGGATTCCACGGGCAACGATAACGACGGCACGTCTGGCGGATCGATGACATCAGGAGACCTCATTGATGGGCAGGTAGCAAAATGCCTGGACATGGACGGGGATGATGACTGCATTAACCTGGCGGATGATATTGAGACCGCCGGGATGCTGACAGTCATGGCCCTGGGGAAAATTACCGGCTATACTAACCGGCCAGGAATAGGCGGAAACGATACATACTATGCAGATGGCCGTATAGTTATTTACACTGATCAGATGATTAAGTTTTCAACCACTACGGGAGACGAGCATCTGATTTATCTTACCGAAACACTGCCTGTGGATACCTTTTTCTTGATCTCAGTAACCAGGGATTCCAGTAATAACCTGAAGGTGTATTTGAATGCCACGGACATAACGAGCGAGTCACCGACTAGTGATGGGTCAATCCTCTGGCACAGAATAGGGGATAACCCAGATGATTCGGGGTTAAAATCCTGGTATGGACCTCTCGATGAATTCCGCTTATTAAATACCTGCAAATCGGCGGCCTGGGTCAAGGCCACCTATAACAGTCTATTTGATTCACTCGTTACCTTCGGGTCGGAGGAGGTCCGTACTCTGATCAGTGTGCCTTTCTTTATCATGGGCTTGATCGGAAAATTACCCTTGACAATGCCCGTATTAGTGCCAGTCAGGGGATTATCGATCCTGCGGAAAGTGCCCTCGACAGAGAGCAGGGTCACTATCGGGACAAAAACATTTTGCCTGGTCAGATATAACCCTTCATCAAAGTCAGCCCTGTCCGTACCTCAGAAAACGATACGATTCATGAAGTCTAATCCCTACGTTATGGGATCTGTCCCTGCATCCCTGTTTTTATCCGGCAGGGTGCAAACAAAATATATCCTCACTTTGACCGGGTGGCTAGACAGCATGAATGACATTGAGATCCCGATATCATCTTTTTCGTGCAGGCTCTCAAAAGTGATAAAGCGGAGTCGGATGAATATTCCACCGTGGTTCGCCGATGCTAATTATTTTGCCGGGCAGATTGTCAACCCGACACTTTTAAATGGATATCAATATCGATGTATTATTCCTGGCCGGTCAGCCAGCGCCGGAGGCGGGGATTCTTTCCCTGCCTGGGGGATAATCCGTAATTTTGATACCGGAAAGCGCATAGTACCTACTGTCAGTAAAAGTAACGGACATTGGTATCAGGCGATGAATCGGGGATGGACCGCATCAGCAGAACCGACATGGCCAACAAGAAGCCATGTCATAGTTGCTGATGGTTCCCTGCACTGGAGAGAGGGGGGGCTTATTTCCCAGTCGAGCGGGGAACCTGCCTGGCCGACTACGATCGGACAACAGGTAAACGACAATGGAATCCTATGGGAAAATATCGGACACTTCGCTGTGTGGCAGGCAGAAACGGCGTATAAGTCAGGTGAGATAGTCCAGCCGACAACCGCAAATTTCCATCAATACCGGTGCACTATGGCTGGGACGTCGGATAGTGCAGAACCTGCCTGGCCAACAGGAAACGGAGCGATTATTGTTGACGATGGGGCAACCTGGGAAGAATATGGAAGGGTACTTCATCCTGTTTTAATGTCACTTTCCACTGAGATACCTGATGCCGCATCCTGGCTGGAGGCGGTTAATGCGAGGTTGCATGGAACGTTTAGACTTCGCAGGGAATATCAGTATCCCGGAGGGGAACGGATAGAGGGGTCATATGATGTAATTTTGCAGGATATCAATGTGAAATATACAACGAATTATAGCTCGATATCCCTGACCGGCACCAGAACCTTTACGGCAGATTACCTGTCCGGATCCAGAATAATCGAGCTTAAAAATCCTCAGAATCAGCAATCCACCCGGTTAGGGGCCTGGCGTTTTTCCCGCAGTGGCAAAATTAAGCACAGATGCGGTGTAAACACTATGCTGCGACCGGGAGATATCGTTGATATCAATAATGAATTAATTGAGATAGACAATATTCTGATATCAGTTGGCAGCGATAAAACGTACATGGATATAGAGAGCATCTGACATGGGAAGAGGCAGGATAATTTCAGGCGAAAATAAAGGGCTTTATCAGGTAGAACTTGTCAGGGACACGGCCAGAATAGAACAAAAAATGATTGTATTAACTAAGCTTATTGCTGAATTTACTACTAATATCCTGCTAAATCTTGAACCTGCCATGTATCTGGCCGAAATTGAAAAAAATACTGCCCTGACTGTTTTAAATGCGACCATCGCCGATTATGCGGCTGGATTAGCCACGAAAGAACAGGTGGATGCGGCCACAAAAGAATATAACGGGAAACTTTTTCTCTATCAAAAAGCTGTGAGATTGCTGCAGTTGAAACAAATTGAAAAGGCAGGGCTTCAAAAACAACTCGATGCTATCGGTTTCAATGCTGAAAATCCGGTAGTTACGGCCTGGTGTGCGGATCTGACAGAAGACTTGACCGGAGAGGTCGGGACGATAGAAATTCCCGGGGAGAGGGTATCGATACAGATCCAGCCGGGATATAGCGGGAATTCCATCTATAGCAGGATAAGGGACGGAATTTTGCAGCCTGCACAGGCGGGGTCTCCGGCAAATGTGTTCAACAACCTGGCTGCACTTCCGGGGTGGCAGAAATTCAGACCGACATACCGGACGGGCAGAATTACTTTTCTCAGTGAAGATCACACAGCGTGTACTATATCGCTCGACCAGGCAAAGAGTAGCCAACAGGATCTCAATGTAAATCAATCATCCAGACTTTTCAATGTGCCCTTCTCGTACATGGACTGTAACGGGATGATTTTTGAGATTAATGATAAGGTTGTGGTTAAATTCGGGAATCAGGACTGGGGCAATCCCGTAATTATCGGTTTTAAGGATAACCCGAAGGGTTGCATTGCCTGTAGAACGATAATGCTGAAATTAGTCAGAGATGATGGCCACATTGTTGCCAATACCGGAGATGGGGTTTACATTTCGGTTGAAGGAGTTTCCGGTCCCCTGAGTTTTGCACAGAATTATGACCCTTCAAGCCAGTATTGGACTATAATCCTGGATGAATATCCTGATGATGGATTTTGGATCTTTTGCGGCTGTATCAAAGGGGTAACGGTGCAGTATCCGTATCGTTATCATTCCGGCGACTGGCATGCTTCCGAAGATAAGATTGGCGTCGGAACATACACCGTAAATATCCCGTATTGGGAAGTGGAAGACTCGTGGGACCCAGAACCTGCCAGCATGGAATGTCCATCAGGCCCCGGACATACTGTTGGATTCAATGGAGTGGAATTTGGCTTCGAAATGTGGTGGGCTGAAACATTCAAAAGAAAAATTATGGTAAAGTCATCTATACCATATAAAATAGTATATAAAGCTTATAAAAAATATGGTTTTTGTTCATGGGTTTATCCGGATGAGGAATGTTGGGTTCCAATAGTCCCTGATCCGCAGGTAATTTCATATAGAATTTTCAGCACTAATAATGAAATTAATATTATCGCAGGCGCTTTGGGTATAGTTGAAGATACTGAAGTTGAATCTGATGAATCTCCTTCTATTTCAGGAAAGGAATATTTTATAGGAGCTACTAATGATTCCCCGTCTAATTGGGAAGGAAAACCATTTGTTTATAATATTATAAATTTTTACTATCTTCATGATGACCATCTGCTTGTTGAAATCAGCGCCACTTATGATTAAATGCAGTAAATGTGATAGCAAAAATACCGAAATCAAAATGAAAATTGCCCTTGGCGGGAAAACGGGTTGATGCGGTCCATCGGTGATAATTTGCAGGGACTGCAAATATGTGAAAATTATCAACAAATGTATTAACTTAAAAAAGGTTGACACTCCAACGGCTGAAGCCAGTTGATTTTCTAGGACAGGAGATTATAACTAAATGGATTTTCATATTTTAACTCAGGATGTTGAAAAAAAAGCGGTTAATGCAGTCTTCCATCTTCCGGTCCCTGGGACTGGAACAAATCAGGCAGGTATTCAATGGAGAAACGCTGTAGTAATGGAATTGGGGGGAGCTGCCGCCATTACATCAATTCTTACAAATATTACGTCAGACGAATTAGCTCTATTAAAAACAGGGGCAATTCTGGAAAGGCAGGATTATTTTTACTTTTCCTCTACTGCCTTGACTGATGTTCAGAGGTTGACCCAAATCAAAGCCAGATTTACTTCACTAAAAACGTCGGTAATTGCTGAAAAACAAATCACCCTGGCCTTTATGGGCTATGCCGGAAACGAGGTTTAAAAAATGAGTGAGGAACGCTGGGGAACTTACGATACTATCGTTACTGCTATCACAACCGGCCTTAATACCCTGGCCAATGCTGGTCAGGCTGCAAGTGCAGCCATAGATTTTACGGCAGCGGGCGTTGACCGGAAGAAGTATATGGATGCTGAAATTTACTTAGCATCCGTGGATTTATCTGCACAGGTCAGTCCTTGCATTTATCTCTGGTTGATCGCCAGAACTGATGGAACTAATTTCGAGGATGGAGCTTCGGTTATTCCTGCCAGATGCCCCGACAAGATTGTGCCCCTTCGGGTAATTAATGGAGCACAACGAGTCTTTGCCAGGTTATTATTAACTACTCCTGATCAAGGTGAGATTGTAGTCCAGAATAAAACTGGTGTTGCTTTGGCCGCTTCTGGGAATACGGTCAAATATTATACTTATGGGGATGAAATTATCTGATGTTTCGGCATAAATACGGTCTTTATAACCCATACGAAAAACCTATTCAAGGATTGTTTGAGATTGATCCAAATCATCCAATGTCTCAATACTTAGGTGCGTATTGGCCATTGAATGGGAGTCGTTTCGATAAAAAGAATCAATATAATTTGACCCTTGGTTCTGCCTTGACATGGGCACCAACTGGTCTCAATTTTCCTGGCGGCGCTAACTCCACTACTAAAATTGCCACCTTCCCTTCTCTGAATCTCGGCACGGTACATACGGTTTGTTGCAAGGTAAATATCCTTGCAGCGACCGTTGCCGAATTGATATTGGCAGGGGCTGCCGGTCACTATGCAATTGATCTGAACAGCTCTAATCAATTTAAATATTCAGCGGCGACGGGCAATGTGGTGGCTGTCTCTTATACCCAAATTGTAGGTCAATCGGTAAACTTAGCCATTACCCGCAGTGCAAAATCTATTTCCTTTTTTGTGAATGGCGGTCAGGTCGGCGCTACTCAGACCTTACCTAATAATTACGATTTGATCGTTTCTGCTTTTGGGGGATATAGCGATGGAACTTATTTAACTAATGAAATAACAGAACATGCCGCCTTTTTCAATATTGCAGATATTAATATCGTCAAACAGATGCACGCTGACCCTTATGCCATGCTTCGACCGATTGGACGGGGTCGGTTGTGGTCAGTCTCTTCAGTATTGGTCACAAAAGATTCTGTTTTCCCTGTTGACCTCATAAAGAATCTTTCTGTTGACAAACAATTCCCTGTTGACCTTGTGAAGAATCTCTCTGTCGATAAACAATTACCTGTCAATCTCATAAAAGGTCTTTCTGTCGATAATCAATTCCCTGTTGACCTCATAAAGAATCTTTCTGTTGACAAACAATTACCCGTCAATCTCATAAAGAATCTCTCTGTCGACAAACAATTCCCTGTTGATTTTGTAAAAAAGTTGCAGATAACCAGCGGAATAAATATTCAGTCTCTCAAATGGTTGATTCATGACGATCAAATCATCATTGATCTGGTCTACGGAGAAGGGGCCACTCATCTGGTTTCCGTAACTTCCACCTTCTCCGTAAATGTACTCAAAACAATAGCTCAAAATTCAGAAATACCGTTTGATTTTATCGATGGATTTCTGTTCAAAGCAGTATTGGCCATGATGAGTTTAAAAAAACCTTCGGCCAGTATGAGTTTAAAAAAACCAAGTACTTCTTTCGATTTGATAGGAGATTAACTATGAGCATAGCAACGACAGAACTTATACTTTATGGCTCGGCTGTCATGCCAGACGATGATAGTACGAGCAATATCGGGGGGGCAATAGACACTGCGAAAAAGATAGTATTTTCTGATATCACGCCTGCCGGTACTGTGGAAATGGTCTCCTCGTCAGGAAGCGATACTACGCAGACTGTGACGATTTATGGCAGAAATGCTGCTGGAGAGCTTATCAGCGAAGTGAAGACGGTTGCGGGTGTAGGAGTTGTGGCTTTTACTCTCACGTGGGAGCGCATCCAGAAAGTGGTAATGTCGGCCACGGCTGTGGGTACGATCACGATCCGCAAGGCCGGCGCCGGAGGCGATCTCATCACTATGGCACCTGGCATTACACAAGTAAGGGTGCCATTTTACAATGCGGCCATCCCCTTGACCGGCACGACTGATTATTATGAAAAAATGTTTTATAAAAACACGAATGAGACTCTTACCTTGACCCTTGCGGTTGTCAAGGAATATGCAGATCCACTTGGTAAAATCACCTTCGGCTTGGCGGCCACCCTGAACGATACTGCGACCACTACAAACCGGCTGACCGCTCCTTCTACGATTGTCTTTGACAGCGCAGATAAAAACGTAGTTAACAGTCAAAATCTGACTGCCGGAGCTGCACAAGGGGTCTGGCTCAAATTTTCCCCTGTTTCTTCCGACAGCCCAGCAAAATCAACCTATACTCTGGAGATTACGGGACAATCGACATGATTGCCCTGGCCGAAGTAAACGAAAAATCAAGTTGTGTTATACAGGTGATGTTCTCCGATGAGGACGGGAATGAGGTAACGCCGGATTCCGGCACGTATCGGATAGATGATGTCCTGACGGGTACTGCAATCAAGGCTGTTACGGCTTTTATTCCTGAAAGTAATGCTTATGACATCCATATATCCTCTGCCGAAAATGCGATAATAAACAGCTCAGAAGTTTATGAAAAAAAGCTTGTTACAATTACCTGGTCAAAGGTGGCCGGAGCGGTCCTGATTACGGGGACAGGTGCATATATGTATAAAGTGATTAATTTATCAAAAATTTCATAAGGGATAAAATGAACATATTTGAATGGATTTCAAAATCGTTAATAGTGCTTTTAGTTGGGATATGTTCCTATCTGACAAAAATGGTCATTCAAATCCCTGAAAAATATGTTCAGAAAACCGAATGTCAACATGATTCTGACCGAATCTATAACGATAATAAAGAAGCACATAAGGAAATATTCAGAAAATTTGATGAACAAAGGGATATTTTGGATGACCTTAAAAATATGATTATGGAAATAAAAAAATGACGTTGCGGGAGACTCAAAATGAATTTACGAAAGTGGTAGCATTGCTTATCCTTTTTGCCTATCAAAAGGGCTATATGCTATCGTTCGGCGATGCATGGGCAAGGGATGGGCATAAAATCAATTCATTACACTACAGTCGGTGTGCTATCGATTTGAATCTGTTTAAGGATGGGAAATTCCTCGATAAGACAGAAGACCATGAAGAACTGGGAAAATTATGGGAAAGTCTGAATCCAAAGTGCAGGTGGGGAGGACATTTCTTAAATAAAGACGGGGGACATTATGAAATGGTTCCCTGATTGGTTTACGTAAGTTTCATCACCGTTTTGTTTTCCCTTTTCTTTTTTCCACTCTCCGGTTGGCAGCCGATAATACTTTTCCTGTCTGAGATTTTCCCTTGCCTCCTGCGATTTTATCCAATTCTTCGATGAGATTTTGTCTACGTTTTTGTTTTGGCGTCTGCTTTTTTAATTGCATGACTTCCATCCCTTCCGCCTGGCCTGCTCGTGCAGATCCCGCTCAGCCTCTTCGCGGGTGGGCCGCATGGGCAGCAAGGTAGATTTTATACGGGCCATGCTGCTAGAGGGCTTACGCCAGAAGGTTCCCCATTCGTGATTTCCGATGCCCTGAGAAATAAAAAGGGAGCGGTCCTGTTTATCAATATAAAGAGGTCGATCAGCTTTAAAATTCCTATGCTTTTCGTATTCCATTTTTGCCTTATTATATCTGTCATAATTTTTATTATTAAAATCTTCCATAACTTTTGACCAAAGTTTCTCAGCTTCAGGGCAATCAAATTTATTTTCGATACATCCGCAAGGAAGTGGATTATTCACTTTTTACCTTTCCCATAACTTGAATCACTTTTAATCATGATGAAACTCAAGGTATCCCCTAAAACTAAAACATAGCCAGAAAAAACAAGGTTCCCCGAAATTCCAGCAAAAGACCGGCTTAAATTGCCACCAAAGAACATGAACGGCGAAGGATACCTTAAATCCTTCGATCCGATGCCCGTTATATTTGCCTCGTGGCCAGCGGATGTGATCAAGGATGCGTTTCATTTTGTCGATATCTCCAACATGGAGTTACTTTGGGGCTACTAAAAAATCATATATAACTATTTGATTTATTATTGATAATTAAAATTATTATCATTAGCCCTGATTTAGTTCCTAAATTATATATAACCTATTGATTTTATTATCAATATTTTTCAAATATAGTATTAAGTAGACATTTGGAGGGAAAATATCTACTCGCTTGAAAGTCATTGATTCTATTAATCATATTTTTGAACTTTTTGACTCCAGGGCTAGTCTGGGGCTAGTCACTGGGACTGGTTTTTTTATTTTCCTGGGAAAATGTATCTTCCTCCATTTTTTGAGAGCTTGCTCGATAGTGGGATGACTATCCATGATACATGTTCCTTCAGAATTACGATTCCAGATGCTTATCTTGATATGATTATGATTGCATCCAGAAATACATGTACGGATACATTTATCGTGAGCCATTATTACAAGTCTGGTCAGTGCATTAGAATCAAATGTTGCTAAACTCCCACAATGGCTAATACGCCACCCACTATCGTCTTCAAAAATTTCCCCAGGTATATGATGTTCCCCGCCATAAAACTCTGCAAAAAATTCAATAGCTTCTTTCTTGGTCATTTTTCTTTTTCTTTCCTTTTTCCCATCTTTACAACTTTCCCCTCCTTGATATCCAAAACCCGTTGCAAACCCTCAACACCTATATGCGTATACCTCTCTGTCATTTTTGAATCGGTATGCCCTAAGAATTTTTGCAATCCATACAGATCCACACCCTCCTGTACGGCCTGGCTTGCAAAGGAATGCCGGGTGCCTTCATAAAGCGTCACCCGTGGAACTCCTGCCAGTTTGAGGGCCGTATCCCAGACGTCGTTCAAAGTGCATCCGGCAAGGTACGGTTTCCCTGTCCGTTCCTGACGAAAGACAAATCCTGATATCCCTTTGACGTGCATTCCTTTCAGAATCTCACAGACCTCATCATTCAAGGGGAGGATTCTCCCTCGTTTCGTTTTTGTGCGATCGGCCTGATATTCCCCCCTCGAAAATGTCCTCCGGATATGCACATATTTGTTGATCATATCCACGTCTTCCCATTGCAGGGCACGGGCCTCTCCCGGCCTGCACCCCTGCTTAAACATAAAGGTAAAAATTGCTTTATGCCGATCAGGGATATGGGCAAATATGAGGGTCTGCGCCTCTTCATCAAGCCATTTCCGCTGGACCTCCATCGTTTTGATGAGAGGAAAATCAGGAATAACTTTGAGGTCTTCCCGCTTTTTTGCTTCCTGAAAAATATTATGGAGAATGGAAAGAGTTTCCTTCTGAGAGGAGAGTTTTAATTTTTTAGGCAGCGATAACCTGAAATCTTCGATATCCCCTGCCCTGATATCACGAAGATCTTTCCCTGCGAACGATGCAAAGAAGGTAATATATTTGCCGACTGTATACTGATCATGCAGAAGCGTAGAAAGTGACAGCTCCCCGCGCTCTTTTTTCTCTTTTCGCCTGGCCAGATAGTTTTTGCAATATTGTTCCCATTGAAGGGCTTGGTAGCTCTTCGCCACATAGTCAGCCGGATTGAACTTATGTTTGTCGATTTTTTGCCTGATCTCGGACACAACCCTCTGTGCTAACTCATAGCTGTTTAATACCCTGCCGTCATTATCCGAGTAGATTTTTCTCTGCTTTCCATTCCAGAAAATCTCCAGATACAACCGCTTCGGGATGCTGATTTTTGCCTTTGATAGACAAGTCTCGCAGGCCAGAATATGCCCAAAATCTTTAAAATTGTTTCCACACTCCTCACATTTCCCCTTTGCCCTTATGTGCCCTTTCATACATAATCCCTCCATAACTTCATTATATGAGAGATTATGCAATAAATTGATATTATTTGTCAAATCAGCAGCACTCGCCGATTGCTGCTGCCAGGCGACGAGCTGAGCCTGAAGAGCGGAGAGCTGTTGCTGAGTGAATAAAAGCAAGGCATTATTATTCATTTGTTTTGTTATTTACCTGATTTTATATCCCAATTCCCTTAAATCTTCTACAACTTCCTTCCCTTAACGGGAAAAGGATATTAATTTATTTACCTGTTCTTTCCAAAATATTCTGGTGGCAACTTCCTTCATACCACCAGGCTTTTTTGATCAGTTCAATCGGATCTACTTGTATAGCTCCAAATCTTCTAGCCTTACCACGCATACCTGATATGGTCAAAACATAGTGAGGATTGTTTTTATTTGTTTGATACCACGACCTTCTTAATCCGATCATTTTGGCAAATTGATGAAGCTCTTCCTCTGATTCCGTGGAGACTAAATGCCCTATCTCATCAAATATGATCATATTTTCACCTCAAAAAACCCCTGTCTCCCTTTGACGGGGAATGGCTTGATGGCCTCAATCAATTTCAGTTTCCAGGCATAACGGCCATTATGAAAATCACCGAAAAAAGTTTCATAAAGAGGTCCTCCCGGATTAAGACCTGAGACGGCGAAAGTGGGTATACAATGGATCAGTTCGACGACAGCTACAGCCATTCCAAAATTGAGATCACTTATTTTTACTCCAGGCCAATTTGTATAACCACTCAATTCCAATGATTTTCCGATGAGTGGGGCCAGCCCTCCTTGAAAATGCCATTGAGATAATTTTGAAATCAATTCCGGCTTCTTAAGGCCACCCTTTGCCGCACAAATCAAAAGAGGACCTCTGTAATGCGTTGCCCATGATCTGGTCTCCCAGGTTTTTGCTCCGGTACGGATCAAGCTGGCATAGGGTTCCCAAAGACTGATAGCCCTCATTTATCCCCTACTCTGCGGTGAAAAAATCGCTCTCCTGCAGAAACGTGACAAGATCCTCGATGCCTGGCCGGTTGACCTGGTGCCATAGATCTAAAATCTGTTGTCTGACTTTTTCCATATTAATCAATCTCCTCTAATTATTTTTTACCAAAGTCCTATTTCTTTAGTTTTTAAAAAATCAGTATCTTCAATCTCTATATCATCAGGATTAACAATACCTATTCTGCCCTGACCGTTCACGGTCAAAATCCCATCAGTATTTTCCTCTGATGCTTCCGACGTTTCCGGCAGATCCCCGCAATCCTCAGCCACCGCCACCCCGTCAACAGCAGTCAACTCCCCAGCCACGATGTGAAATCCCTTCTGACCAGGCTCTTCACTGACCTGGGTTACCCAAAATTGAGCGCCATTTTTATGAGCAAATTCACAAATAATTTTCTGCCCTTCCTTATCCAGTTCACTCCAGCCGATATCGATGGTCACGATACCGATCCTGGGATGTTGGGCCAGACAGATGGCGCAGGAAATTTCGATTTGTTCCCGAGTACTGGCCTGATCTAAGGGGAGATCGTTATAGATTACTCTGCCATCCTCAAAGCCAAGGCCGGTAAGGGGGAGTTTCGCCTGCTCGACGAGGCGTAATTTATAGGCTTTAAGGGCCTCCATCTGGCTGGTAAGCTTTTCGGAATCTTTATGGGCATTTTCCCAGTCAGCCCGAGCCTTCTGTATTGTAGTCCTGTCCTGGATTACTTTATTAGCCTGCCTATTGTCCTCATCAACTTTTTTAATGCGGGCATCGATGTCACTGAAATCAGGTTCAATCAGCTCATCGGCTTTATCGCTCTCCGCAAAATATTTATCCTGCAGATCGCAGGACAGACTCACGAGGTCAACCCTTTCCTGCTTCAATGTTTCAAATTTTTTTTCGAGATCCGTTATTTCAGTATTATTGTTTAAAAGTTCCTTATTGATTTCCTCCAACTCTATTCTGAGAGACTCCGCTTTTTGCCGGATATCATCGTTTTTCTTTTTTTGCCCTTCGAGTTTTGCTCTTTCCTCGAAAAGCTCAATGACCGGCGTGACCTTCAGATCCTCCAGATGCCGTGGAATCTGGATGGATTCGATCACCTTTTCCAATCTGAGAACTTCTCGATTATTTTCAGTGCGCTCTTCAAAGAGGGCCTTGTTCACGTTATCGAGATAGAGCGCCTTATTATCTCCAATCTTGACCGTCTTCGCCGCAAGACCGGCTATTTTTTCAATTTCAACTGTATTGACAGGCAGCGGAAAAAGCCCCTGAACAATTTCAAGCTGCTCTTTTGATTTCATCCGCATAAACTCCAATGGATTGTGGGCCAGATCAGCCAGGCAGGAAGAGAGGAATTTTTGTGGGCTGGTGACCTGGTGGCCATCCGAACTTTCGACCTTCAGCGATTCTCCGCTCCTGGAGATTTTGCGGATAATCTTAAAATCTCCAAGATCAAGATAGATTTCGGCCTTCTTTTCTCCAGTCCGGATGGGCATATCCGGAATATGGCTTTTTCCGCTCAGCGCCATCCAGATAGCGTCCAAGATGGTTGATTTGCCCTGTTTGTTTTTGCCCGTCAAAGCAATTATGTCCCTGTCCCCAGGGAAAATATCGACCGCTTTGATTACCTTCGTATTTTCCGCCCTGAATTCAACGATCCGAAGCGGCCTGTCACCGTTATTATCATCCATAATTTTTTCGCCTATCAGGATCTCTTTCGGGAGATCCCTGATTATGATAAAAAGATTAATTTTTGTTAGTCGTTTTTAACTCTTCAATCAGTTTTTCAATTTCTTTGAAAATTTTTTCAAGGGTCTCAACATTTAGGCCATCCAGATCCTTCAAGCAAGTTACGATTTTGCTTTTGGATTGAAACCACGCATTAATCTTTTTTTCGTCTTTAGCAAAAATGGCTGTCAGGCGGGTGACTATTTTTTTTCGCAGACCGGCCTCTTTGCCATTTTCGGCAGATGATGCAGGGGAAGCAGATTCCGGTTGTTTTGGCGCCGGCGGCTGTGGGGCTTGCTGCCGGGCCTGACTGTCATTCGCCGGTGATTCATTTCCCAGACTATTCTGTACTGCCCATTCCGGCCATGGATCATTATCATCATCGAGGGTACCCTCGTAAGCCTGACGGCCTACTCCCCAAAGGGCCGCTGCCTTTTTAAAGCCATTCGTGACGGCACCCTTAAGGGCATCGAAATGCGTTTTGCTGATGTGCCCACCAGCATGCCATCTGACATCCTCTCGACTCAATACCCAGATGCCTATTTTAACGGTTATCTCCCAGCATTGTTTCCCCGTGCTGGTGGAGCCCTTATCCTGATTCATTATTTCCCAGAGCACGCCCCATTCTGTACCGAGTACCTCATTCAACCTATTAATGCAAAACTGAACACCATATCCGTCAGTGTCGTATCCCTTGTGGGTCAGCTTATCCTTTGTTCTCTGGATTGCTTCTGATGGAAGAGGATCTCCGAGTTTTTTTAACTTTTCAAGCATATTTTCCATTTTTTTTTACCTATTTATGAAAACCGCAACATTTTTTAAACTTTTTCCCGCTGCCGCAAGGGCAAGTGGTATTCCTGCCGGTTTTCGGCTGTCCATGTACGACCGTACATGTCAAATGTTTCTTTTCGATAGCTGTTTTATTTTCCCTGGTAAGTATCTCCTGTTCTCTGCTGTAGTTTTCGGGTGTTATTTTAAGCATGGGAGATCTCTCCAGGAGCCGGACACGGGACCCCATTAACTTTTTCCCATTCGATGCAGAGCCGGTCTGCTCTGATCTGATCATGGAGTCGGTGTACTATATCGAGCCAGGGGCCAGGAACAAAAAGGGGAGGATCGAACAAGTTTGAGCAAACGGCTGTATCATCGTACATAGCGATGGTATGCCGATAGTCGTCGTTTACGATGACTGCAAGCCCTTCACACTCCCATGTAAAAAGGAGTTTATCCTTACTTCTCTTTCCCAGATACCTGGTCAGGTTGCCGACTAGCTCGATGGTTTCCCGCTGTTTGATCAGGTCCCCCTTTTGTGCTTCCTGCATCATATTTTCCCCTCTCTATGGTTTGTAAATTAAAAGGTTTCCCCACCACACGTACCAATCCGTTTTAGTGTTGCGGGTACGATTTCCGGCGATTCTGATTGCCTTATTTAATTTGGATGTTCTGAAGATTCTTTTGTACTTAAGTGAACTGATTTCGTACATTTTCTTTCCCCTGGTGATCTCCCTGACCAGCGGGGGAGGTGCCAGCCAGGGAGATCTCACCCAAATCCGATCCCCGAAAAGATCGGATTACAGTTTACTCACTACCTTCATCAGATAATGGTGATTGCCTCTTCAGGGCATTCCTCTACGCAACTTCCACAACCGTCGCATTCAAACCCGTCAGGATTTAAAACCGGTTTTCCTTCATCCATCATTAAAGAATCGTTTGGACAGGTTTGAATACAAACCTCACAGCCTGTGCATTTCCAGGTATCGATAACTGGTGGCATATTTTCACCTCATCATCTTTCACATCAAATTTCCAGTGAGCCAGCCGGATCGGGATTGCTCAATGGGGGATGGACTTTCCCGACAGACCGGCTTTTTTGTGGCTCACAGGGGGGGGTAATCACCGAAGCCGTCGCCTGAGCCTGAGCCTGAGCCGTCGCCTGAGCCGTAGCCGTAGCCTGAGCCGTCGCCGTAGCCTGAGCCTGAGCCGTAGCCTGAGCCGTAGCCTGAGCCTGAGCCTGAGCCGTCGCCTGAGCCTGAGCCGTAGCCTGAGCCTGAGCCTGAGCCTGAGCCTGAGCCTGAGCCTGAGCCTGAGCCTGAGCCGTAGCCTGAGCCGTAGCCTGAGCCTGAGCCGTAGCCTGAGCCTGAGCCTGAGCCTGAGCCTGAGCCGTCGCCTGAGCCTGAGCCGTAGCCTGAGCCGTAGCCTGAGCCGAAGCCTGAGCCTGAGCCTGAGCCGTAGCCTGAGCCGTAGCCGAAGCCTTTTATGCCTTCCATATTGGCACTCCTTGTATTGATTTGACGGCTGCATCCGTACAATCTAAAATTTCGATAACCTCAGTTAATACAACTCGATCAACCGCACATGGAAAAATACAGTTAGCTGGTTTTGATGTACCCTCCATTGCCAATTGAGAAAGCGATGCCGCTCCATCCCAATACCACAGCATGCGGGTATTGGTCATTACGATCTCCTTACCCTCACGGGTTTTGATGTGGCCAAAAAATACGCCTGCGGAGTAGGTACGGACGATATAAAAAGGCTTTTGTAATTCTTCTGTTTCCTGTTTTGCTTCCTGCACTTCTTCCATTTTTCCTCCTGTCAGTGATACAAATATAATCCTTTTGTGTTATAACCGTCTTATGGATATGCTCAACGCCTTTCGGCATCAGAGAGATAGTCATTATCCCCCCAGATTTATATTCTTATATTTGCTCAACGTCTTTCGGCATCAGAGAGATAATCATTATCCACTAAAAATAATCATTGATATTAATTTTGCCCCAGGGAGCCGAAGCTCCCCAGGACTTTCCCGCGAAGCTCCTCTGGGGGAAGATTTCTTCGCGGTAATCAATTCATCAATAAATAATTATATTACTACCACTAAAACAAGTCAAGAATTTTTATTGCTATTTTTTAATAAGGATAAAATATTTTAAGAAGAGGTAGGGGGGATAATCATGAATCAGGAAGAGAAAATTGATATGATTCAGTATTTAAGTGCTGGAAGTCTGGCTATATCTATACTTACATCACTGCCATTGCCTATTTTTTCCAATAAAAATGTAGAAATAATGCGGGACAATCATATATTAAGTGAGGATGATCGTAAAAAAATTGATATTATATTAACAATTATTGGTTATCGCTATCATCTACTTTCTTTATGATATCAGAAAATTTTGTAGCTAATTTAAGTACTCTAGCAGCATCTTCTCTACTCTTTGACTCTATAAGGTGTTGAATATCAATGAGAAATTTTTCATCAACAGCAAGTACCATTTCTATAGTATCTTTTCTTTTTAAGGATAAATTATTGATATTTAAAAAATTTGATGGAATAAACAATTCCCAGTAATTAATCCCGACTATTTCCGAAAACATAGAGATCCTGTCAAAACCTATAAATATTCTCCCTTTGACAGGATCTTTTCTATCGGCCAACGTCCATGATGTTATCGTTTCAGGACTAACCGATTTTTTAAATCTATCTTTTATCTTATCAGATATAATTTTAGCCTCCTTCCTTAATTCACTTTCAAGCATTCCTTCTTTATAATTCAATATTTTTGCTATGTTTTCAGATAAAGGATTTTTAGCGATAATGGCTTTATTATCTTTCATTTTTTATTTCCCCCAGAGAATATGCATTTTATTATACTCCTTTTTTATATTAAAAAACAATTATAATTCAATAAGTTATCCTTAGTAGTACAAAAAAAATTCATCAATCTTGATAAAAAAGTTTGACTTCTATTCTTAGCCATACTAATATATAAATCATGAGAGCACTAAAAAAGTTTAAAATCGAAAAAGGTTTTACATATAAAGAGTTTCTTGTTTATCTCAATGAGAAAGGGATCAAGATATCCATGTGCGGGCTTGTGTTCTGGTGTATGGATTTTTCTTCGCCATATCATGCACAGATACTCCCAAAGCATGTTCCCAGACTCATTGAGATAACCGGTTACGGCTTTGCTGATTTCTACAGGGATATTCCTTGCGATGGGGATATTTCCGGCGAAGGGGCCACGGTTGCAGAAGTTGTGGCCCCAGCAGGTCCGGCCACGGGCTGAGTGGCCGGACCTGCTTAAATTTACCACCGCCTAGAGTGACAGGGGCGATCGGTTCGATCTGATCGATTTCATTCTGGCAAAGGTGCCGAATTCATTCTCCTGGTGAATCCGGTCATTTGGCAATTCCGGTCCCTCTGTTGTACAAACCCTGCACGGTAACGAGAGAAAATAGTCATCCTGTTGTAGGGCCCCCGTGCAGGATTTCTCACGATATTACCAGTTGGTTACATTTTATAACCGACTGCTTTGCTCATTTTTGGCAATTCCGGGGGACGCCTTCCCCGATTGCACTTGGCTACTCCGGTCTGGTCTTTGGCCTGTCAGACCGGGGAACTTTTGGCAATCACAGGCTGAAAGCCTGATTGCTACTTGATGGACCCCTGCAGGATGCCAGCGCCTCCTGCAGGGGTAACTTTGGCAACTATCTATCCCTCTGATACCGAAAAGCGTTGAGCACAGCGTGGTGTAGCGCAGTACAGTTCAGCTCAGCACAACAGAGCAGATGCTAAAACCATACCAGAGGTTTAGCGTAGGTGGACACAGGGGGGGGGATACTGACGAGTAATTTTCTCATATTTTTTATGATATTTTACATATAATTTATGGCAGATTATAGCGGTCGGGCAGACCGTTCAGGTGTTAAGCATCCATTAGGGTGTTTGCCTGAGAATCCCACTGGCTTCAGCCGTGGGAGTGTCAAGGCTTTACCCTGCCTGCGGGCGGGTTTGCATTCCCCTTTTCTTTCCTTATTACCCTGCGGGCATTTTGCCCATGCCCGCAGGGCCTCCTTTTAATCAGGCGGAAAGCAAGATGCAATTATCAGAAAACCAAACCTTTGTCAGAAATGGATACGAGAGACAGATCCTGACCGATAATGGCAAAAGTGTGCTGATAAAAACAATCGGGACTCCTGCCTGTCGGACAGTGGGGAGACCTCCGAAATCGGGAGGTAAAAAAGAGATCATTCCTGAAATGGTTGAACATTATTTCTTTCAAAGAGAAAAAAATATAAGATACAATTAGTTATATGAATGATAACGATAATGATTTTTCTGGGAAAATTAATAATATCCCTCAACAGTTGCGGGATTATCCTCATTGGGTGTGTTACAAACTTATCGACAAAGGTGAATCCAAACTGGCTAAAGTGCCCTATGACCCCAAAACAGGACATCCAGCAAAAGCGAATGATCCTGCGACCTGGGGAACCTTCGAACAGGCTTGTAATGCTTTAAAAAGTAAAAAATATAATGGATTAGGTTTTGAATTTTACGACGACGACCCCTATACGGGAATCGATCTCGATCATTGCGTTGAAAATGGCGTTATTCTCCCCTGGGCGCAAAAGATCATCGACCAACTTAATTCTTATAGTGAATTTTCTCCTTCAGGAACAGGAGTACACATTTATGCGGAAGCCCTGAAACCTATTGGGCGGTGTAAAAGGGGTGACATCGAAATTTATGTCAGGGGTCGATTTCTGACCATAACCGGAAATCGTCTGGACAACACTCCTGCCCTCATAGAAAAACGACAAAATGAAATTAATGATATCCATTTCAGTTTGTTGGAAGACCATCCCAGCAGGTTACACAGTGGGGGGGGGCATAAAACAGATGTCATTCTGAGCATATCCGATACTGAGTTGATCAATAAGGCCATAAATTCCAAAAATGGCCATGAATTTAAAGCCCTCTGGGAAGGTGATATATCAGGTTTTCGCTCTCAAAGTGAGGCCGAACTTTCTCTGTGTTCAAAATTGGCTTTCTGGACAAAAAAGGACTATGACCGGATAGATGCATTTTTCAGGCAATCCGGTCTGATGCGTGATAAATGGGATGAACGGCATGGAGAAGAGACCTATGGAGATATGACCATATCCAGGGCCATTGAGGGCTGTATTGAGACCTATAAAGGCAGAGGTCGTGGAAAGCAGGCCACTTCGGCAGAGGCTATCTCTCAAAACAGACAGGATATTGATGAGTTATGGAAAAAAAAAATTAACAGGCTTGAAGTCAATCCAGATCCTACAGAAGCTATCAGCCAGGTTAGATATTTCGTTCTGAATGATCTTATTGAATGTGATGAGCTAAAAGTTAACCGAATCCTAAAGGAACAACTCAAAAAAAAATTCTCTCTTAGTGCTGACGAGATAAAAGGTCTTTTGAAGGCATGGAAGGAAGAAAAAGCACAAAAAGAGACCGAATCCAAGGCGCTGAAAAATACTGAAGAAGAATTAAACCGCTACATCAGTAATCCGGTTTTCGAGAAAGATGGCCGAATTTGGAAAATTAAGATTAAGGAAAGATTCGGAGAAAAGATCCGTGAAGAGGTGCAGATAACCACTTTTAGCATTGAACCTATCGAATCAATTACCATCAAAGGTGAAGGTGAAACTCTCAACGTAAATATCAAAGCTGGATACAAAGAATTTAAAAAAGTCTTATTCCCTCCCGGATGTTGGTCAAATACCCAAAAGTTTATGAATGTCCTGCCAGGCAAGGAAACCGTCTTCGCTGGAAGTACGATAGATGTTCAGTATATCAGATTTCTTATGTCTACCTTCGAGATGGCACACAAGGCTGGAGTGAGGACTTCAGGTTTTCACGATGGTAAATTCGTTACCGAAGAGGGTGCCTTGTCTATCCAAGGCATATCTGAGGATGTTGTCTATTTTAATGAGGTGCCTACTAACTGCAAGCTATTATCCGTGGAACCGGCTACAGCAGACGAACTTTCAGGGATAAGAAAGCATATCGCTAACTTCAATATTTCCATAGTATCCTTACCTGTCCTGGGATGGATTACAGCTTGCTTTTTAAAATCCATTATCTCGGAAACTTTGGATGAAATAGGCTTAAGTAACGGATTCCCTCTTTTGAACATCCAAGGGGAAGCTGGATCGGGGAAAACGCAAAGTGCAGAAGCGGTTATTATGCGAATGTGGGCTATCCAGGGGGAACCAAAATCTATCGGTGAACTCACTAAATTCACAATGATGAAAATGGTTGACGGCTCAAACACGATACCTGTAATTCTGGAAGAAAATAAGGCATGTATGCAGACAGATTACTTCCAGAACCTTATCAGTAATCTCATAAGATCAATTTATAATTGTCTCGAAGGTGAGCGGGGCAGGGCCGATCAGACTACACAGGTTTATCGATATCAGGCACCCGTGGTAATAATCGGAGAAACCGGATTCACCGAATCTGCCTTACTGGATAGGTTTGTCACCGTGTTTCTCTCTAAAAGGGATAGTTCTCCATATTTGCAAAACTTTAAAGAATTGCGCAAACAACCACTTGAAAAACTGGGTCGGTCTATCCTGGAAAAGGCTCTCAGAATGGGCAGGGAAGAGGTCAAAAATATCCTGGAAAAGGAGCTTGAAGCGGTTGATTCTGAACTCGAGGACAGGCCGCGAACTAATGCAGCAGTGGTCAGGTTTGGTCTTCGGATCTTGAGCGATGTGTTAGGGATGCAATTTGACCTATCGCAGGTTGATGTAGCGGTTAAGGAAGGGATCAAAGAAGGCGATTCATTCCACCGTAAAAGTGCAGTTGACAAAATTCTCGAAGCTATGTGTTTAATGTGTGAATTCCAGACTAAAACTATAGGAAACAGAGAAGAGAGACAATATTCCTACCAGGATTATTTAGAGAAAGATGTTGATTACGATATCATTTATGAACCTGGAATATCAGTTTTAAGGCTATATGTTCATGGTTCTTATCCAAAGTTTCTAAAGTGGGCAAAATCTTATAGATTCGAAGGTGATTTGTTGCCGGAATCAATCTTCAAAAAGCAGTTACAAAGAGAATCGTACTACATGAACAGTAACAAACCTGTAAGAATTGGGCAAAACGTAAGAAAAGCTTTTGAGCTAAATATTGACAAAATGACAATCAAAAGGCTTGAACTTTCCGAATTTTGGAGTTATGAGAGTGAAATACTACCATTTTAATTAAAATAACACAAGTTAAATGTATATTTTTAAAGTGCTGTCATTTAATTTAATCAATGAATTCAATAATGTAACCATTGTAACCTTTTTACTTTTAAAAAGGTTACAATTAATTATTAATAAAAACAAAGATTTGATATTATTTGTAACCATTGTAACCATTGTAACCATTTTTAAGAATAGGGTACGCACAAGAACGTGTAATACACATGTACTACACATTAGGGAATATTCATAGGCTGTGTGCTCCGTTCAAAAAAGGTTACAATGGTTACAATGGTTACATGATTAATATTATCAATATATTAATAGATGATAAAAAGGTAACAAAAGGGTAACAATGTTACTTTTATAACGTTATCAATATGTTAATAGACATAATGAATTCAATAATGTAACCATTGTAACCTTTTTACTTTTAAAAAGGTTACAATTAATTATTAATAAAAACAAAGATTTGATATTATTATGTAACCATTGTAACCATTGTAACCATTTTTAAGAATAGGGTACGCACAAGAACGTGTAATACACATGTACTACACATTAGGGAATATTCATAGGCTGTGTGCTCCGTTCAAAAAAGGTTACAATGGTTACAATGGTTACATGATTAATATTATCAATATATTAATAGATGATAAAAAGGTAACAAAAGGGTAACAATGTTACTTTTATAACGTTATCAATATGTTAATAGACATAAGGAGGGTGAGCGGATTAAAAATAGGTCTGCACAACAGAAATATGAAAATAATCAGAATGAATGTCCGTATAATTATGAAGCACATATGAAAGAACTTAAAAAAATAGAAAATAATGAGGTTATTGATTATAACAATAATATGTACTCTTATCATAAAGAAAGAATTAACAGATGCCTGGATTGGTATTTTAATAATATCAAATCTTCTTGTCAGGTAGTGTCAGATGACATGCAAACATTGCGGAAGCAATAATTTAAAAAAAAGTGATCAGATTTGCTCAAACGGGATGGTCCACCTCCGTGTAGATTGTGCAGATTGCGGCAAGTTCCAGCAATATGAAAAAAGGAATGGTAATGGCCGCAAGTGGACCCCGCGGGAAATTACTCCGCCTTCACCTGAATGGACCCAAAAGTGCTCTGCTTTTGTTGACTGGGCATATGCGCAGCTTTTAAATAATACCGGAATCCTCTCTTATTTGCGTTCTGAGAGGGGGCTGACTCTCGACACGATCAAACTATCACGCCTGGGGTGGAACCCCGTAGGATTGAATCGTGAGCGTGTTTTCTGGGGTCTCCCTGAAAAGCTCAAAGAAGACGGCACACAACAGGATATCTGGCTGCCGCAAGGGATCGTGATCCCATACTTTGCTGACGGGATTCTTCAGCGAGCGAAAATCAGGCGGTTAAATCAACAGAGCCGCACCCCCGAACAGGGGCCGGCTTATGCAATAGTTTCCGGCTCCACTTCGGCGGCTATGATCCCGACCGAACCCCACCAGGTCATTGTGGTAGTCGAATCGGAGTTTGACGCTATTCTTCTGACTCAGGAACTTGGCAATATGGCCTCTCCCCTTGCCGGAGTGGTGGCCCTTGGCAGCGCATCGGTCAGGCCGGACAAACGGGCTTTTGAGTTGTTACAGGCAGCGGATTTGATCCTGGTGGCGCTGGATAGTGATGAGGACAGGGAGGATGGGCAGAATCCGGGAGCGAAAGAGGCGCAGTGGTGGATGCAGCATTTTCCACAGGCGCGCAGGCTCCCCCCGATCGAGGGAAAAGATCCTGGGGAAATGTGGGTAAACGGAGTGGAACTTCAGGAATGGATAGCTATCGGAATCAATAAATATTTTCCGCAGGCACACGAGCAAAAGCATAGACAAACCAGAAAATCCTTGGACATTGCCGCGCCAATACAGGTGCCAATTATTCAGCAGTTGGACAATATTGATGAAAAGGATTTCTCCGGAATCATGGCGGCCATTTCCGCGGCAGGGGTGGAGGCATACGATAGGACCCTCACCTGTGACTGTTATACCTGGATTGAAAAAAACAGGCCGGATTTTATTAAAACATGGCAGGAAGATTTTGCCTGGATAGCGGAGGTCTATGATTTGGTTATGGCCGGAAGATTGAAAATAAATGATTTTATCGAGGCTTATAATCTTTGGCAGGGAAGTTGGGTGGAGGCATTAAAAGTATATAGGGAGGTACAAAATTTATGAGAAAAAAGGATGTACAGGAAGAAACGAAATCTGCTAAGGAATTGGCAGCAGATGCAGAGGATGTTTTAATGGCCTCTCAGATGGCTGAAGTAGTGATGGGAAAACATGCTGATGCCGGTGACAGAGAAAAAAGTAAGAAGTTTTTAAAATATCAGTTTACTGAGTCCGAAAAGAAAACTCTCTCTGAGGAAATGGCTCGCAACGTGAAAGAAAAAGACTCGGTAACTAATGAATTGAAGAGCATCCAAGGTCAATTTAACGCGAGAAAAAAACAGGCGGAGGCGGTTATTTCGGAGTGTGCAGAGAAAATCAGCTCCGGATATGAGTATCGGCAAATTGACTGCGAAACGGTCAGGGATTTTGCGACGGGATACGTTATTGCTCAACGTCTTGATACGTATGAAATTGTGGAAAATCGAAAAATGACGATGGCCGACAGGCAAATGACTATTTGATTTGAAGGGAGTCAGAGGCATGATGAATGAAGATCTGGAAGAAGGGCCGGAAACGATCAAAGCGGAGATTGAGGAAATGATTAAAAATCATCCTCAGATCGTTATTGAGTGTGTAACCGAAAATATGAATTTTTTTGTAACCCGACTGGATAAAAAAGTTATCCAAAAATTGAAAAATATGCTGACAGACTGGGGGTTTTGATGGCAACGTTTAATAAAGTAATTTTAGTCGGAAACCTGACCAAAGATCCGGAATTGACCTACACTAAAGCAGGTATAGCCGTGGCAAAATTCTCCCTGGCGGTGAATCACAAAACCGGCAAGGGTGACGATCGCAAAGACGAGGTCGATTTTTTTGATGTTGAGACCTGGGACAAGATCGCGGAAATTGCCAGCGAATATCTGAGCAAGGGGAGTCCGGTACTCATTGAGGGACGACTGAAACAGGACCGATGGGAGGATGAAAGTGGAAAATCGAGGAGCCGGGTTAAAATTGTCGCACAGGTTTTGCAATTTTTGCCAAAAGGGGATGGCGGCAAGGGGGACGATGGCAAAAACAGGGATAGCGGCGATGTGGCTCCGTTTTAGGGAATAGATTATGGCAATACAACTCAGGGATTATCAGGAAGATGCCCTTACCGAAATTCGCAATGCCTCCCGCGAGGGTTTGACACGTATTCTGGCCGTGTTGCCCACAGGCTGTGGGAAGACTATCATATTTTCCGAAATGGCCCGCAGATCGAGGCGTAAAACGTTGATCCTGGCCCATCGTGACGAATTGATCCGCCAGGCTGCGGATAAAGTCTCGATGGTCTGGCCGGAGGCAGTAATCGGAGTGGTCAAGGGCAAAGAGAATGACTTTCACGATAAAAATGTAGTTTGTGCCTCGGTCCAGACGCTCTCAAGAAAAAGGCGATTAAGCCAGGTCCTCGATGAGGGCTTCGGCCTGCTCGTTGTCGATGAGAGCCATCACGCTGCAAGTGATACGTATCGTTACATTATTGATGGTTTGGGCTTTGGCTCAGATGATCCGCGCCGGGTGCTATTCGGCTGTACTGCCACTCCGTGCCGGATGGACGGCCTGGGCCTGGGCCATATTTTCCAAAAAATCGTGTACTCGGTGAGCATTCTGACCATGATCCGCGCCGGATATCTGTCTGATATCCGCGGCTACCGGGCGCAGACCGAGACCGATCTCTCCAGGGTTGGAACCCGGTGTGGAGATTACATCGAATCGCAACTGGCCCAGGCTGTCAATACCAAAGAGCGAAACGAGTTGGTAATAAAGAGCTATCAGGAGCACGCTCCAGGGCGTAAAGCTCTTGCCTTCTGCGCCAATGTTCAGCACTCGGAGGACCTGGCGGAGATATTCAGGGGAAACGGCATCGAGGCAAAGGCGCTCAGCGGGTTTACTCCGGAGGAGGAGAGGGCGGAGGCGCTGCGAGCATTTTCCAGGGGTGATATCAGGATATTAACCAACTGTGCCCTCTTCACTGAAGGCTTTGACGAGCCGACTATAGAGTGTGTTCTGATGTGTCGTCCTACGAAGAGCCAGGCACTTTACACTCAATGTGTAGGCAGGGGCACCCGGCGGCATCCGGGAAAAACTGACTGCGTAGTAATTGATTTTTGCGATAACAGGCACGATATCTGTGGCCTGCCTGATCTGCTCGGATGGGACGGCGACCGGATGCAGGACGGTAAATCGGTTATTGAGACGCTCAAAGAGCCGGAAAAGAAACCGGAGAAAGAGGACCAAAAAAAGAAAGCTTATGAGCAGCTCTCCTTTGACCTGCCTCCTATCTCAATCGAGGAGTTTGATTTACTTAACAAATCTCAATTCCGTTGGATTTTTGATGGGCAGCAGTGGGTTTTACCTGTGTCTCCCGGAGTGAATGCTATTTTGATGCCCGATGGTGGCGGACATTTTCAGGCGTTCGTGATCTGCAAGGATGCAGGGCCGGAGTTGCTGCACCCTACGCCACTTAATCTGGGTTACGGGCAAGGTGTGTGCGAGGATTACGTCCGCAGGAATGGCGGGCGAACCTTTGCGGCAAAAAATGCAAAATGGCGGAAGGTTTTGGCCAGTGAGAAGCAAATCGAATTGCTTAAAAAAATTGGGGCATATCAGGAAGGCATCAGTAAAGGAGATGCTACAGATCTGATCGGGCAATTTTTTGCTAAGAAGAATGCAAAGAGGGTTAACCGGCAATTGTCCGCGGTGGGATGAAGATGATATAAAATTTTATCATGGCGAGGCAAGGCATGGCGGGGCAAGGCCAGGCAAGGCCAGGCGTGGCCCGGCTTGGCAAGGCACGGCACGGCGAGGCAAGGCAAGGCGGGGCGAGGCAAGGTTATTTTAATTTTACTTAAAGGAGGTATTTCATGAAGCAAGTTATTTATACGGCAAGTGTAGAATTAAGGGGAATAACTTCTTTACTTATCCATAAGTGCGGAATAATCGAAACCAATAAAAAAACAGACAAAGAAACCGATTATGGCGACGAATGGCTTACCACAATCTACACAAGCAAGGAAGATAAGACAAAATTGGTAATCCCTGCACTTAACCTTGAGGCAATGCTAAGGGATGCATCGCCAGGAACGAAGATAGGGAAGAATTTTCTATCAAAAATTATTACTCCCGGAGCTGATATCATTGGTGATGGATACGAAGGATTTGAGAGTTATTTATTATTCAATAATAATTTTGTTTTTATAAATGATATCAAGAAAAATGATTGGCTATTTTCATGTGCGGTAGTAATTGGTAAGTCACGGGTAACCAGAACCCGTGTCTGTCTTCCTGCTGGATGGTGCGTTAAGTTCAGAATCAAAGTTTATGACAAAATAATCAACAAGAAAACGTTAGAAGAATTATTAATAAAGGCCGGTGACAAAGAGGGCCTTATGGAATGGCGTCCGGGAAGCCCGAAGCCAGGCAAGTTCGGGCAATTTGAGCTTGAAAATTTCAAAATTTGCTAATATTTTATTTCGTGGCTAGGCTTGGCGAGGCGAGGCAAGGCATGGCGAGGCCAGGCGGGGCAAGGCGAGGCTAGGCAAGGCGGGGCGAGGCAAGGTTATTTTAATTTACTCAAAGGAGGATTAATCATGGCATTGTTACAAACAATGATTGAGGATAATTGTCCTCAATGGAAAGCATTGTATAAGGTAGTAAAAGAATCAGCCGTGGGCGATATGTTTGCCTGGGATAGCATTAAATCCATAATCGGATTTGATGTCAGAAATGATAGAAATATTATCTATACCGTTAACAGGCAGCTCATAAAGGAAAACAAAAATATTCTTGTCAACGTCTGGATGGAAGGATACAAAATATCCTGTAACGATATCCAGATAATCCATGCTGCCGGTCACAAGAAAAAGGCAGGTAATCAGCTTAAATTTTGCAAGACAGAGCTTGGAGGTCTCGATATCAAAAATCTGACCGCTGAGCAAAAAAAAGACATGGTTCATCTTATGAACAGAGTCACTTCCGGTCTCAATGTAATCGAAGGTAAGGCAATCTCAGGGTTAAAAAAATCAAAGGAAGCGATTGCCAGGCAAGAGGAAAGCTTACTGGCTATCAAGAAAATGAAAGAAGAATTAGCAGGTCTCGAAGCTAAGCTTTTTTCTTAAATTGCATTACCATCGGAAGATGGTAATGCCAGGCGAGGCAAGGCCTCGCGTGGCCCGGCGAGGCTAGGCTTGGCTTGGCAAGGCACGGCACGGCGAGGCAAGGCATGGCAAGGTTATTTTAAATATCATGAAACTATTATCATCGGAAGAAGAAAAATCACTCATCGAACGGCTTCAATCCGGCGACCAAGCGGCCAGGGAAGAATTTATCAAAGCTAATATGGGCCTGATCGTCAGCGTAGTAAAAAGATTTTATCATTGTACTGAGGCAGGGCTTGATTTTGAGGATATGATTCAGGAGGGTGTTTTTGGTCTGATTACAGCGATGGAACGGTTTGATTGCAGCCAGGGAAACAAATTCAGTACCTATGCTATCTGGTGGATCAGACAGATTATCCAGCGGGCTATTAATAATAAAAGTCGATGTATCCGGATGCCTAGTCATGTTTACGATCAATTATCTAAAGTAAAAAGGGCTGTTAAATTCTTTACGAAAAAATTTAATCGGGAACCTGATATTTCAGAGGTTGAAATTTTGACCGGCTTCAAAACTGATAAAATTATCAATCTCCTGAAGATATCGAAAAGAATTCATTCCCTGGAAGAGTTTATTCAGGGAACCGAAATTATTTTTTCTGAAACATTAAAAAGTAATGATAATTTTTTAGAAATCATCTGTAATGAAGAAATAAATAAAAAAATTGCTGAAGTTATAAAAAAATTGACAGATCGTGAGAAAGAAGTGTTGTATAAAAGATTTGGCCTCGAAACAGGCGAAGAACAGACGCTTGAAATGATCGGGAAAAAATTTGGTATTACCAGGGAGAGGGTGCGCCAGATCGAAGCAAAAGCTCTTCGTAAATTGAAAAAAAGTAAAGAATTGGAGATGTTATGGTGCCAATAAAGCCGGAAAATAAAATGAACTCTATCGAGGAGGAGTTTGCTTGGCTCCTGCAGGCCAAAAAGCTGGAAAAGGAAATCCTCGACTGGGCTTTTGAATCATGGATCTTCCGACTTGCAGACCGAACGACATATACACCTGATTTTATGATCGTGTATCCTGACCACTTCGAGCTGGTAGACGTGAAGGCCAGAGGTATGGCCAAGATGGTACGATCAAAAAGCGGGAAGGTGTATAAAAAACAATGGACGAGCAAGAGGGATGATGCGGCGGTTAAGATGAAAGTGGCCGCTGCGATGTTCCCCTGGATGCGCTGGGCATATTATTATCACGAGGCTGATGGCCGGTGGACCAGGGAAGCGGTGATGTCATGAGCGAATTAGACAAAATCAAAGTGGGTGACGTGGTGGCGATGTCCCTGCCCGGAAGGGGATGGAAGAAGATAAAAGTTGATAAAATTACTAAAACTCAGGTAATTATTGGAATTAGTAAATTTAGAAAGATCGACGGAGAGAGAGTGGGGAGAATTGACAAATGGCAGGGATCTCAATATCTGCGATGCCTCACGCCGGAGATAGAAGAGGAAATTGAGGAAAATAAAAAGGAAGCTGAAAGAAAAAATCTTATCTATAAAATTCAACATGTTGATTTAACAGCGTTTCCGCTGGAAAGGTTGGAAGAAATCATAAAAATAATAGGTTAAATAATGATCGCATGAAGGGAGGTGATGCGATGAGCGATGAGGATCGAAAACAAGCCAAAAGACGATCTGAACATTTTTACGGTTTTCGGGGGCGGAGGGTGGGGAAAGGAAAGCCCTGGGGCTAGCCAGGGCTAATGACCTAAAAAATCGGTATCCTTCCCGGAAAGGGAAGTGCAGTTGGATTGTACACGTCATGCTTTTTTAATTCCTCGTTTTAGCAATTTCCTCTCTCATGTCACAGGGACTGAATGCCCCATCGACGGGCAAATTCGGTAATATTTTCCAGGATATCCATTTTTTTGACGGCATCTACCATGTCTTCAACTCCGTCGCAAATCGAATAGCCAAAAGATCCGATAACAACATAATAAGAAATAGAGGGGACCGAATATACTTTTAATAATGGAGTCTCCTGTGAATACTCCAACACAACCGGATCATTTTGATTATCATCCCCGAAATTGGTATCAGAGTATCCTAATGTTGGAATTTCCTTATTAAGCATTTCTTGTAATGTCATGATTTTCTCCTTTTTGGTTTATGGTTTCTCTCTTAATTTCCCTGACCTTTGTATACATTATATACATTCTATACATTAATGTCAAGAGTTATTTTTATTTATTTTACTTTTTTCCTGGATGAAACCCTTTATTAATTCCTCAATGACCGAAGTCATAGTTTTTTTTCCATTCAAAAAACAAACATTCTGGAACTCATTTTTGGTCTCGATTGCTACCCTGATTCGGATCTCAATCGTGTTGTCTCGTTTTTTCATTTATTTCTCCATGAGAAGGAAAAAATTAGTTATCTATACTTCCATACTTTCTTCTGTTTCTGCCTGATAAATTTCTATTGCGACTTGATCTCCGATCTCTCCCAGTGCCTCCGTCATTTTAACTTCGTCATAATATGTAATATCCTCCAAATTTTGTTCTTTCTCTTCACAATACATTTCTAATAATTCCGCATCAAGCGTGTATGTGAGTGCATCCATATCGAGAGATTTGGCTGCTGCCAGTCTATGACTACCTGTTAATGCCTGTAATCCATTACACCCCATAGCGATTAATATTGGCCTGCCTATCCATCCATCTTTTTTCATACTTTCGATAATATTATTAAGTTTTGTTTTATCCCTTACTCCATGCAGAGGCTCGATGCTGGCAGCGGGAGTGTCGTCATAATCTATCCAATTCCATTCTTTTGCCATATCGCTTCTCCTTTTTGGTTTATGGTTTTTCTCTTAATTTCCCTGACCTTTGTATACATTATATACATTCTATACATTAATGTCAACTCCTATTTTCATTTATTTTCGATCATCTTAAAAGAAGTGGTTGTTAAGGTGATCGATGGAATGATTATTTTACCCTGTGGATAAACTGTGGATAAACTGTGGATAAGTATGTGAATATCTTGTGGATAAACTGTGGATAACTTTTAGGCAAGGGCTGTCAGGCCGCAACTGGTGCGGAGTTTCAACCTGTGGATAACTTGGGTCCTGTTTGGGCATTTTAGTGATACGGACCGCCGAGG
>Ga0315294_10000372_pt1 | contig 48837 bp, 49 predicted proteins | sample YL17G13_40_MG_FD_203626 | JGI IMG/M metagenome (GOLD analysis project Ga0315294, IMG submission 203626) | Sediment microbial communities from Yellowstone Lake, YNP, Wyoming, USA - YL17G13_40 | ecosystem: Environmental > Aquatic > Freshwater > Lake > Sediment | place: USA: Wyoming | collected... | reverse complement strand
ACCACGCGGTAGAACTTTTTCATTATATTCCTGCAAGATAGAAAAGTCTATGAGGGTCCTCATACTATATAGTATAGTATTAATAGTATATAAACTTTACGATTAAATAGGTTTTTCGAAATCCTCTTATGAGAATCAAAAGAATAAAGGTCTTTAACACAACATCCCTCCTCAACATTAGTAAGGTTTGAAATACTAGACGAAAAAGCTTTTGCTAATAGGCCATAAGCCCTCTGTAGGTGAATAATAAATGAGGAGAGTGACCGCAATAATAGCGCTGCTGATTTTCCTTTCAGCAGCGGGAACATCAGAAGAAATCTTAAAGAACGTGAAACCCGGAGCCGTGACTCTTGACCTCGGAGACAGATATGAGGTTTCATTCAGGTTACCCGATATCGAAAACGCATATAATGTAGAGGCATATCCAGTAGGCACAAGTGATATCTTGAAATTAAAGTCATACGGATTTTCTATTTCTGTAGGCGACGAGGAACTAGCAAAGATGTCAATGTACGTATATTCCAGCCCCATGCTAAATCCGGTACCAAAGGCTAGCACCGAAGGTTCTGTGATGCCTGAAATCATGGGTCCGAGGATTATAATGCCAAAGACAATAGATAACGCGGTTGGTTTTATTGGCTATGATCTTCAGAAAGGTGCTACTGGAACAAACACTGATAATGCCATAACCGGATTCTTCAGCTATTATCCTGGGGCAAGAAAAGTTTCAGATGCCCTTGGCGATAGCCTAGAGTGCCTTATAGAAATCTCAGGAGAGACAGGAGGCTTTCCTGCATCCAGCCAATCTCTGCAGGTATTCAATTCAATAGTGAATAGCATCCATCTATCCGGACCAGGCCTATAAGGGAAAATAAGATATAGCTATCGCTACAGAAATCTATTTGCATCCGCGATGTGCTAGATCGCGAGATGAATTCAAGCAGGCATAGCGAGAGCACAAGGGGCCTTAAGAGGGAATCCTTTGCTCTCGCTTTTTGCCGAAGTTCTGGCCTCTACCGGAATTACTTTTTCCACGGTTAGTCTTACTTTATCTCCAGGATGGATATCCAGGACCTCCCGAAGAGGCCTCGATAGTTGAACCCTCCCGCGAGAATCCACCTCAGCAATGATTATTTCACCCATATTTACGTCGTTTGACGTCATATCTATTTAAACCTTTTTTGTTATCTTCCACTTTTTGTTCCATTATGATACAATATGATGAAAACATATAAATACCTTTGTAACGTACACGAATGTTGGTGCAGTGTGATGGTCACCGCAGTTCATACCGTGCCACGAGGAGAGCGGATTCTGCGCCCAGATGCAAAAGGCTCGCGCCGGAGGCGATCGGCCCCGGACGCCCCCCAGCATCCTCGCGCTGGCCCGCGCCCCCCCCCGCACCCGCGCGCAGCCATCGAAAATATCCAGTGTTCCTGTGAGGCGATGAATAATGGAAGAAAAAGCACTGCTCGCTCCCGACGACCCTGCGATCCAAGAAGCAGCCGCGGGGAGATCTCTGATCGCGTACATCAACACGCGGCACGGCCTGACCGTGCCCGAGTCGAATGAGGACCTGCCGGAGTTCTACCGGCTGGACCCTGGGCTCTGCCTGGTGCGGGACGGCAATGAGAGGGACGTGTACCACGTGGCTACGCCTACAGGCTGCTCCTGCCCTGCGGGGCGCAAGCCCGGAGAGCCTTGCGGGCACTCCCGGAGATTCTTCCCGGCCAAAGAGGTCAAAGCTTTCGAGAAGGGGGTGGCCCAAAATGTCCTCCAAAGCTGAGGTTATCAGGCGCATTGAGTTGATCGACCAGCTCTCGTCCATCCTTCGGGATCTGAGGAGATCGGAGATGGAGGAGCTGGAGCAAATCGAGGCAAAGGAGGCGGCCTAGGGCACGGCCCAAAGATCGCACTGGCATCAAGGCCGGAGATCCTGCCCTCTGAAAGAAGCTCTCCGGCCCGCCCGCATGCCCGCTGGCCCGCGCGTGGGGGGGGGCGGCAGGGATGCGGCCCGTCCTACTAATTCTGACTGGAGCTAGCCTATGTGCCGTCGGCCGGTGGAGGAGGGATCATTGCTATCATGGCCTGTGGCTGAGATTAATGGTGTGGCTTGAAATGGCTGCTTTATGCATCGGATGGTCTGATAGCATTTGGCAAAGTTGGTTTCTTAAAATTCGCATAGGAAAAATTTAAGAGCTAATCATGATGAATTTGTTATTTGGAAACGAAATTCTACGTAGTTAAAAAAGGTGGAATCCATGTCAAAGACGCAGGTGGAGAGAGCATCTATGACCTGCTTGAAGTCACTAAAGAGAAGGGACCGTGGTATAATTCTAAGCAATTTCCTGAACACTATATAAAGGCGTGGACAGACAGGGCGGAAATAGAATTCGTATAGGAAGTCAAATGGGTTCCACTCGGATCAAACATCACAGCCAAAAGTCATATCCCTCCCGCCGGAGCATGAAGAAGCATTATATTCTTTCCGGTAGAGATGGCAACCATGTTCAAGAAGAGGCACGTGCTCTCCATGCGAGATTTCTCCAGGGAGGAGATCGATTCCGTCCTCGATCTGGCCTCGTCCCTAGAGCCTTTTGCCCGCGGCAAGAAGAGCGATATGCTCGCAGGCAAAATTCTGGCTCTGCTTTTCTTTGAGCCGTCCACGAGAACGCGCATGTCCTTTGAGACGGCCATGAAGCGACTGGGCGGCGGCGTTATAAACCTGGGGCCGGCGGAGGGCAGCTCCATTTCCAAGGGCGAGTCGCTTGCCGATACGGTGCGGGTCATAGGCGGCTACGCCGATGCCCTGGTCATTCGCCATCCCAAGGAGGGCTCGGCCCGCCTGGCCTCGGAGTTCTCGCCCGTGCCTGTCCTGAACGCGGGCGACGGCGCAGGCCACCATCCCACTCAAACCCTGCTCGATCTTTACACCATCAAGAAAGATAGCCGTCTGGATGACCTGAGCATCGCCCTCGTCGGCGATCTGAAGTACGGTCGAACGGTTCACTCTCTGGCCTATGCTCTCTCTCTTTACGGAGCGGACATCACCCTGGTCTCGCCTCCCACTCTGAGGATGCCCGAGCCCATCAAGAGCGATCTCTACAGCAAGGGAACGCGGGTTCGCGAGACCTGCGACCTCAACGAAGTCGTGAACAATGTGGATGTCCTCTACATGACGCGCATTCAAAGAGAGAGATTCCCGGATCCGGTGGAGTACAAGAAGGTCGCCAGCAGCTACCGGCTCACGCCCGAGTTCTTGGCAAACGCCAGGAAGAACCTGATCATCATGCATCCGCTGCCGCGCGTGGACGAGATAGCCCCTGCCGTGGACGCAACATCCCATGCCCGCTACTTCCAGCAGTCCTTCTACGGCGTCCCCGTCCGCATGGCTCTGCTCAAGATGCTGATCGGTGGAGGTGTGCTTGAAAATGGCTGAGGCTGTGTCAAGAGACGGCTTAAGAGATGAGCCAAAAGAGCTTCGAGTGAAGCCCATCAAGAACGGAACGGTGATAGACCACATCGCTGGAGGCCAGGCGCTCAATGTGCTGAAGATCCTGGGCATCTCCGGCACCACGGACGCCACTGTCTCCGTGGTCATGAATGTAGAAAGCGGCAAGCTCGACAAGAAGGACATCGTCAAGGTTGAGGACCGCGAGTTGAAGGAGGACGAGGTCAATAGGATCGCCCTGATTGCCCCGGCCGCTACCATCAACATCATCCGCGATTACAAAGTCGTGGAGAAGCGCCACGTGGACCTGCCCGGTGAGATTGTGAGCGTGGTGCGCTGTCAGAACCCCAACTGCATCTCCAACACCTCCGAGCCCATCAAATCCAGGATGCTGGTCAAGGCCAAAAATCCCGTCCTGCTGAGGTGCATCTACTGCGAGCAGCCCCTCACGGATAGACTGGCAGAATACTTAATCTAGAAGAAGATCTGGCTTTTAGTGGCAGCGCCAAGCTGAGAACCACGCAGGCGGGCGGATGCGAAGGTATAAGTTGGGATATGTCCTTCGGGACCCCCAGGTTAGGACGGAATTCAAGATGACCGTGAAAAATGGCGATTTCATCAGGATAGATTACGCAGAGATTGTGGACGGACAAGTAATAGCCGCCACCGACAAAGATGTGGCGACAGCCAATGGAATCTATGATGAAGAGACTCAATACAGGCCGCACCTCATAGTGGTGGGTGCAGGGCAGCTCGTGGAGGGCTTTGAAGAGGATCTGATCGACAAAGAGATCGGCTACTCAGGCAGGGTGGAGATACCCCCGGAAAAGGCCTTCGGAACCCGTGATCCCAAGAAAGTTGAGATCGTTCCCCTCACTCGGTTTAAAGAAGAGAAGCCTGTCCCGGGAATGCGCGTGGGTGTGGAGGGCAAGGTGGGAGTGGTCACCAGGGTGATCGGCCGAAAGGTGAGCATCGACCTCAACCATCCCCTGGCGGACAAGACCATCGTCTTTGAGTACAAGATCGTGGAGAGCATCGAGGACAAGCTTGAGAAGCTGAAAGCGCTGATCAAGACCTTCGCCCGCATGGACCTGGAGTCCGAAATTAAGGATGATGTGGCCATAGTCACCGTTCCCTGGGAGCTGAGCTACTACAAGGAATGGCTCATGATCAGGCGCGGCCTGGCGGACATGATCCTGCAGCACCTGGGCCTGAAAGAGGTGGACTTTGTGGAGAAGCACACCGGCGAGAAGGTCAGGGCGGAGCTCATCTCCCCGCCGGGAAAAGAGCCTGGAGCTGAAGAGGCAAATCCTTCGGAGCAGGTCTCCGGGGAGTCCATGCCTGCTTAGGGAGCGCAGGCCAAGACTTCTTTTTCCCAGCAAAATATAACCAGAGAGCTTCAAACTGCAACAAGGGCCTGGCAAGAGTTTTATAGGACCTGAGTCCTCTTTTGCATCATGACGCAAGAAACCTCTGTGGGGAATCGTCTTCTACGACGTTCGGTCGCTTGTAGGTGAAAGGGTCAGCATTTTTGATACAACTCTTCGTGACGGAGAGCAGACTCCGGGCATCTCGCTCACCCCGGACGAGAAGCTCAAGATCGCCAGGCAGCTCGACAAGCTCGGGGTCAACGTGATCGAGGCCGGATTTCCTGTCTCCTCGAAGGGCGAGTTCGACAGCGTCCGGCAGATCGCGCGAGCGGGCCTCAGCTCCCAGGTTTGCGGCCTCTCCAGAATTGTGAAGAAGGATGCCCAGGCTTGTCTTGATGCCGATGTGGGCATGGTGCATGTCTTCACTCCCACCTCCGACATCCAGATAGCCCATACCATAAAGATGAGCCACGACCAGATCGTGGCCGAGGCCACAAAGACCGTGGAGCTGGTGAAGGACAGCGGAAGAACCTGCCTCTTCTCGGCCATGGACGCCACCCGCACCTCGCCGCAGTTCTTGCACAGGATCTTCAAGGCGGTGGAGGAAGCTCACTGCGACATAATCAACATCCCTGACACCGTTGGGATTGCAGTTCCCTCCTCCTTTTATCGCTTTGTAAAAGATATCTGTGATGATGTGGGCATGGTAGTCGATGTCCACTGCCACAACGACTTCGGTCTGGCCGTGGCCAACAGCCTGGCCGCCGTCGAGGCGGGAGCAAGAGAGGTCCAAGTCTGTGTGAACGGGCTTGGCGAGCGCGCCGGCAACGCCAATTTAGCAGAAACGGTGATGAGCCTGCACTCCATCTACGGAGCCAAGACCAGCATCAGGACCGAGTACCTGGTCGAGACCGCCCGGCTTATTGAGCGCCTCACAAAGGTGAAGATACCCCTGACCGCTCCCATCGTGGGAGAGAACGCCTTCTCGCATGAGAGCGGCATCCACAGCCACGGGGTGATCGAGAACAGCAAAACCTTCGAGCCCGGCATCATGACCCCGGAGATGGTAGGCCACAGGAGAAGGATAGTGCTCGGCAAGCACACCGGCCGCCATGCCGTCAAGAAGGTGCTGGAGGAGGCGGGCTACCTGCCCACTGAGGAGCAGCTTTTGGAGATCCTGGAGAGGATCAAAGAGCTGGGGGACAAAGGAAAGCATATCTCCAATCCTGATCTGCAGACCATCGCCGACGTGGTGATCGGAGAGGTGGCCAAGGGCAGCCAGGCAGTGGTGCTCAAGGAGGTCTCGGTCATGACCGGAAACATCATCACGCCCACGGCGACGGTAAAGGCCATGGTGCGGGGCAAAGAGAGGGTGCTGGCCAGTACGGGCGTGGGACCCGTGGACGCCGCGGTCAATGCCGTACAAGGGCTCTTGGACAGCGATACATCCATCCACCTCTGCGACTTCAGGATCGAGGCCATAACCGGCGGATCCGATGCCCTGGCGGAGGTGGTGATCGGAGTAGAGGATGATCGGGGAAGAAAGGTTAGTGCCCGCTCTGCTCGCGAGGATATTGTGATGGCCTCCGTTGAGGCCCTGGTCAGCGCCATAAACAGGTTAATGCTCTTAAATTCCAGAACTAAATAGCAGGAGGCTTAAATTTTAGGCCTTCTCTTCAATTTTTGGTCGTGTACGTGCCTCATTGAACCGGAAGTAGGAGCTATCGAGAGTGAGAGCCTTTTGCTTGTTGAAATAAGATATAAGAATGAGCCAGAACCATGGAGAGGTGCAGGCCTATCATGTCCGCATATTACAGCCCCGTAAGGAATGCTCCCCTGCGAGGCCGAAACCCATTGGACCGGGCAACTATCCAAGCTTTTGAGAACATCCAATATTGGATAATGATAATATAGCCGCCAGCAAAAATAGCGATGCAGCAATTGCCGTTCTCATATTGTCCTCCACCTCTCGGATTATTTTTCGCAAGGTTAAGAAGTTTTTGTTCAAAGTTGCTAAAATGCGTTTGACTTCCTATCTATCTTAACCGGAACGCAGCTGCCGAGCGGACCCCTGCCCCCTGGCGTGCGTCCATCCGGCCATCCCAGCTCGGTTGAATTCCATCCAAGCATCTGCGCCGCCAAGCTGCCTCCCCCCGCCCCTGCAGCGTCGAACCTGCATGCAGTCCAGGGCGGAGTCTCGATCCATCGTAGTATCGGATACACAGGGTAGGGCGAAAGTATTTTATTCTATTTGCCCTGGAAAGTCTGATCGGGAAGGGGCCGGAACTCTGCCCACCAAGGCTTCGCGATCCCTGAGGATGTGAAATGGTATATTTGGCTTATCGGCTTCTGGAGGAATTTCATCGCTGAAGGAATCAATGCCAGGGGTAATTGATTCACATTGCCACCTGGATTTCAAGCAGTTCAACAAAGACCGCGATGCAGTAATACAGAGAGCACGTGACTGCGACGTGGCTAAGATGATAAATTCGGGCGTGGACTTCTCCACCAATCAGAAATCGCTGGAGCTGGCGAAGAGGCACGATTTCATCTTCGCCACCCTGGGGCTTTCCCCCAACACCCTGGGGGCCCTGGGCGAAGGCGATCTCAACAGGCTGCTGGAGCAGATAAAGGAGAATGCCGGCAGCGCCGTGGGCATAGGCGAGGCAGGCCTTGACTACTACCACTGCAAAGAAGCTGCCCAAAGAGATCGTCAGGCGCAGGTCTTTCGCAGGATCATTGATCTGGCAGAGTCCCTCGGCCTGCCGCTGGTGATACATTCGCGGGATGCAGAGAGCCGGGCCCTGGAGATGGTCAGGCACCTGGACAAGGTCGTCTTTCACTGCTACAGCGGCTCCCTCGCCACCATGAAAGAGGCGGTGGATAGGGGATTTTACATCTCTCTGGCCACAAATCTGTGCCGCTCCGCACAACATCAGATCCTGGCCAGGAACGTTCCCCTGGACCATCTGCTGGTGGAGACCGACAGCCCTTTCCTCTCTCCCCGAAGTGGAAGAAATGAACCGGCGTTTGTCCAGGACTCCGTCAGGCTCATTGCCAAGATAAGAGGGATGGAACCCCAAGAGATAGCTCGTTTGACTGCTGAGAACACCAGGAGAGTCTATGGCATTCGTTGAATGCCGTAGTTGGACGAAAAAATATATGAAATAGGCCCTCTTAAATAGGTCCTCTAAAGGATAGACTGAGCAATTAGCAAAGGTCGCAGGGTAATATGGATCGGATGCCAATACACTTCGAGCCCATCCTCAAGTATCTGGGCTCCAGGAAAGAGAAGGGCCGCAAGAAGATAGGGCTTCTGGTAGATGGCCCCAACATGCTCAGAAAAGAGTTCCAGATGGACCTGGAGGAGATCAGGGACATGCTGAAGGACTACGGCGATATCAAGATGGGAAAGGTCTTTCTCAACCAGTACGCATCTGAGAAGCTTGTGGAGGCGGTCGAGAATCAGGGGTTTGAACCTGTGATCTGCACCAGCGATGTGGACGTCAGAATGGCCGTGGAAGGAGTGGATATGATCTACAATCCGGTGATCGATACCATCGCTCTGGTCACCCGAGATGCCGATCTCAAGCCTGTGCTGCTGAAGGCCAGGGAGCACGGCAAGGAGACCATCATCTTCGGGGCGGAGCCTGGATTCTCTGTCGCCCTCAGGAACTCGGCAGACTATGTCATAGTGTTGCGCGATGGCCAGTACATTACTGAATGATACTTTGGCCGCATGGTTTTTAGATAAGGAAAGCAATATTATTACAAGGAGTTAACTTGAATCCTCTATTCGATGGCCCTCTTGGAGTTGGCAGTTTGAGAACCGGCGCGAAGAGCGGCAACGCTCCATCGGGACCTTTCCAGGCCCAGATAGGACGCAGAGAGGACTTTCGGCAGCGGGATGATTGGGGAAATCCCGCTAGCGGGGAGAGCAGCTGGCGGGACCGGATATCTTCTGGCCTCCCCATTTCCTACACAGGACTAATATTATTAATCTGCGTAGTAGTATATTTCTTGAGCCTCATTGCTCCCGGTTTTGTTTACAGCTACCTGGCGCTCAATCCAGACCATCTGATGCAGCGGCCCTGGACTTTGATCACCTACATGTTTGTGCACGCCAGCTTCGATCACCTGTTCTGGAACATGCTCTTCCTCTTCTTCTTTGGCATGGAGCTGGAGCGCAGAGTTGGAGATCTGAAGTTTCTGCAGATTTACCTGCTCTCGGGAATTGTGGCCGCCACGGCCCAGATGCTGATCTCTTCCGGGAGCCTGGTGGGAGCAAGTGGGGCGCTTTACGGTGCCCTGGGATGCCTGGCCATAATCGCTCCCGAGATCCGCGTGCTGATATTCTTCGTGATACCGCTGAGTATCCGGGCGGCGGTCGTGCTGTTTGCCCTGATTGATTTTCTGACTATGGGCGCATCCGACAACATCGCCCATATGGCCCACATCGCCGGACTGCTGGTGGGCCTGGCCTTCGGGTATGCCATGAAGAAACAACCAAGATATTATTATAATACTTGAGCATCCAGCAAAGATGAAGCGGACAGGAGGGAAAGATGGAAGTTGGGTTAGAATGCGTCCCGATGGGTTTTTATTCAGAGAAAAATAAAAAGGAGTGGGACGGGAGTAGCTGATGGCTCACTTTAGCGGTGATGGTCTTTGATGTCCATGGTCAAGGGATCGGTTGGAACCATTATAGGTGAGACCAACCCTCTGGCATTCAAGTTCTTAATCAACAAAGGAGTTGGGCAAGGCACATACATCAAGGCCAAGGCGGACGGAAAGGACTGGATCCTGGCCCAGGTTGAAGACGTGAAGAGATCCAACTCCGCCTACAGCGTGAACCAGTATAACGACGCCGCCAGAAATTACGACTCAAGAGAGATGATGATCGCCGAGGCGCGGGTGATAGGCGTGGGCAGCAACGGCCGCCTGCGTCTTCCCACCAGCCCGGCCCGGCCTGGAGATTCCGTTTTCATAGCGGATGAGAAGCTGATCAAGGCCACGCTGGGCCTGGCCCAGGGAGACATGTACATCGGCATGCTGCGCGGCTACGATATCCGGGTGGAGCTGGATGCCAACACTCTGGTGCAGAAGCACTGCAGCGTTTTAGCCAAGACAGGTTCAGGAAAATCCTACACCGCGGCTGTGATCCTGGAAGAGCTATTGGAGAGAAAGGTCGCTCTTCTCATCATCGATCCTCATGGCGAGTATGCCTCCATGAAGGAGCCCAACAAGGAGGGGGACTTCGCCAGGTACAAGGTCAAGCCGCGAGGCTATGAGGCCGTAGTTTATACTCCAGGAGAGATGGCCATGAATCCCCGGGCGGACCGGCCTTTCCGGTTCAACGGGCTGAACCTGTCCGCACGGGATGTGGCGAAGATGATTCCCCATGAGAGCGCTACCAGCGGCCAGCTCGGGCTGATCTACGAGGCCATCAGTGCCCTGCGCTCAGAGACCGATGCCTATACCCTGGAGGATATCATCGATCAGGTGGTGAGGAGCAACTCCAAGGTGAAGTGGAACCTGGTGGGCCATCTGGAGTCGCTCCTGGAGCTGGGGCTCTTCTCGGGAACGGCAACGCCCGTAGAGGATATGCTTCGTCCGGGAAGGGCCTCGGTCATCGACATGACCGGCATCATTCCCGAGCTGCAGGCCATGATCGTGTCCCGGCTCTTGACGGAGACCTTCGAGGCCAGGAAACGCAGACTCATCTCGCCGGGAATGGTGGTCATAGAGGAAGCGCACAATTACATTCCCGAGCGCGGCACGGGAAATGCGGCTTCCACAAGCATAGTGCGGACCATAGCCGCCGAAGGTCGAAAGTTCGGCCTCGGCCTGATGGTCATCAGCCAGAGGCCAGCCCGCGTAGATAAAAACGTCATATCGCAGTGCAACACCCAGATCATTATGCGGGTAACCAATCCCAATGATCTCAAAGCCCTGAGCAAGGGACTGGAGGGCATGACCTCGGAGCTGGAGGAGGAGATCAAGCGCCTTCCGCCAGGGGTGGCCATGCTGGTAAGCAATGAGATCGAGCGGCCCATAACCGTGAGCGTGAGGCCCAGGAAGTCCAGGCACGGTGGCGTGAGCACGCAGATTGTGGCCAAGAAAAAAGGAAGCTCTACCAGCGCCTCTCGAACAGGGAAGGACCCGGAAAAGAGGCCCGGCGCTCCTATGAGAAAATCCCGTTCGGGAGAGAAGACCGGAGGCGGATTGCTGAAGAAGGTCTTCGGGGCGAGAAGGGCTTGAGGGCCGCCGTCTTGTCGTAGCCTAAGACAAGGTTGGCATTCCAAAAGACCCGCTTCGTCCTGCGGCGGTCCTTGGATGTCTTCTTCTGATGCATCCTGCTGGATCGAAGGCTGAAGTGCAGAGGACGCCGGAGGGAATCGCTTATGTGGTGATCAAAGATCTCGCGCCCTCCAAGGTGCCGGTGTTTGCCAATCACCCAGAGAAGGAGGAATGGAAAATTGATTGAGCTGATGACCAGCTCACCCTTCCGCTCCAGAGCATTGCACAAATGAGGTATCTTTCGCATTCCGGAGGATACCTGCTCGTCTGCATAGCGCTGCCTGGCGCTGTGTCTGGACTTGGCGTTTGTCAATTGGCAGCGCCGGGCGGACCGAGCAGGCGTATCTTTCCGAAGCGCGAGATGCCGCTGCCCAAAAAATAAAAACAAAGTCCGCGGATCCACACTTAAATTGAATTCGCGTGCCCTTATCCCAAACGCTGTGACTACGGGGGGGGGCACGGTTTAGAATAAAAAATCTCAGTCAATGCCCGTATTTCCAAATTGGTTATGATGGGCGAAAGATTCCACATCCCGGCGCACTCTAAGGTATTCGGACGGCTTCGAGACGGGATATCCCAGGCGGCAGCCAACGGCAATCTTCATGTATTCTGGGATCTTGAGATTTCGCTTTACCTCTTTTTCCACTGAGTTTCCGGAAAAGACGCTCAGAATATGAAACTCAATTCCCAGTTCCTGGGCCATGAGCCACATGTTTTCCATGACACAGCCCAGGCTCATAATGCCCAATACGTCGCCTTCAGAAGCTGGCGCCCTCTTTCTAGGGTCGTAGATGACGATCAGCAGCATTGGGCTGCCTTTAATGCGGTTGTTTAGAGTTGAAGGCTCGCTCTCCCGCGCGATCTTATCCCAATCGCCAGGGGTCCTCCATGACGACGGGAACGCGGTGCCGAGGATCCCGACCTTTTTCTGGAGCAGCTCCTCCTCTGAGAACGAAAGCTGCTGAAAGTTCTCCCTGATGAACTCCTCCGAGATCCGGTACTTGATGTTCCCTATCTTCTCTAGAAGCTCTTTATGGTCGACGACGATTATCTCAAAGTTCTGCATATTGTGGGCCGTGGGTGCCCAGCGTGCCGCCTCGAGGATCCGCTTCAAATCCTGCTTGGCCAATGGGTGCTCCCGATCAAAGGAAACCCTCGACGAGTGCCTTTCCTGGATGAGCTCCAGAATTTCGCTCATGATGACCTTCCTTCCTCAGGCCTGCCTGGAAATGAACCTGTTCAGACATAATTTGTTCAAAACCCCATTGCGACCTGCTCCGGTTTTACTAGATATCGTAGCCATCAATGCTTAAGTCTTTTCGCCAAGGATAACGCAAAGGCTGATTGAGTATACCGAAACCCTCTAATGTATTTGAAATTCTTCACTCTATTAACGAGCGACCAAAAACTTAAGTCTCTGTCTGCCTATTAGATATTTAGCAATCACGAACGAAATAGATTGTCATCAAAATAAGAGGTAATTTTATGGATGTTCAAAATAAAGTTGTCATCGTGACAGGTGCCTCATCGGGAATCGGTCTGGCTACTGCCAAGCTTCTTGCGGAACGCGGCGCAAAAGTTGCTCTCTCCTCTCGCTCAAAGGAGAAGCTGGAGACGCTCTCAAGGGAACTTCACAATTCGATTGCTATTTTCGCCGATATGACGAAGATCATTGAGATCAAAAGGATGATCGAGCAAACGCAGGAGCACTTCGGAAGAGTTGATATCCTGATCAACAACGCCGGTCAGGGATACGATGCTTCCGTTGAAAAAACCGATATCGACACGTTCCATTACATCTTCGACCTGGACGTGATAGGCCCGCTGGTTGCCATGCAGCAGGCGATCCCGATCATGAGAAGGCAAGGCGGAGGAGCGATCATCAACATCAGCTCCGGCACAGCGCTGATGTATCTACCGAACATGAGTGCCTATTCGGCTTCGAAACGAGCGCTGGCTGGCATCAGCATGACGGCAAGAGAAGAGCTGAAGAAAGATAATATTGTTGTCAGTGTGGTGTATCCGTATATCACACTAACCAATTTCGAGAAGAGCACCATAAAAGAGCCTGCGGGAGATAGCCGGGAGCAGGCGGGCAGCGCCCCATTCCATGCTGATACCGCGGAATATGTTGCCGAAAAAGTACTGGAGGGCATAGAAAGCGGAGAGGCTGAGATCTTTGCACATGATTGGATGAAGAAAATGGGCGGCAGAGGCGACTAAACTTGCAGCTTTTGCTACATTACATTTGAAGATTGCACGAGGAAACTTACGTCAGATTCCTAGGTGGTATAAATGAATAAATTGAGGACCATTGTTGTTGGTTTGGCTCTCCTGGCGACGGCCGCGATGGCAGCATCAGAAAATAATGGCTCCTCGAAGGAGGATGCATCTAAAGTGATTAAACTACCGGAGCCCCGCACTGATGGCGGCATCGCCGTGGAGAAGGCCCTGAAAGAGAGGCGATCGATTCGCAACTTTGGGAAAGAGGGCCTGACCCTGGATGAGATCTCCCAGCTTCTCTGGGCGGCGCAGGGCGTGACGGACGACAAGGGCCATCGTACTGCACCATCGGCCATGGCGAGATATCCCCTACAGGTCTATCTCCTGGCCGGTAACGTCACCGGCTTGCCCTCCGGGGTCTACCACTACTCCCCTCACGGTCACAACCTGACCGTTATGATGCAGGGCAATATCGATGAGTATTACAATGCAACCGCCGGTTTTGAGGCCTGGATAAAAACCGCGCCGGCGATCTTCGTTATTACGGGAGCGATCGAAAGCATGAATCAGACGCCAAGGAATGGGAACCAGATTGCTGGCCGGGATTTGAGTCGATGGGTTTACATCGATGCGGGAGCGGCAGCGGAAAACCTGCTTCTGGAGGTCGTATCTTTAGACCTGGCCTCTACCTACACGGCAGGGTTTAATGCTAATAAAACAGAAGAACTCCTGGGACTGCCCAATGGAGAGGTGCCCATTGGGGTTTTGCCTGTAGGAAGAAAGGCTTAGAATCTCACTTTCATCCCCAGAACCTCTTGGTCCTGGCGTACTCTCGCTCCGCCTTCAGAATATCCCGATAGAACTCCTGCTCATCCCTTCGCAGCTTTCCCACGACGCGCGCTGCAGTCTCCGGCCCCAGGCCCCGGCTCGCCAGGGCTATCGCCGCCGTCTTGCCGTAGCTCAAGACCAGGTTGGCATTCCGGAAGACCCGCTTTGTTCTGCGCTTGTCCTCAGCGGTCTTATTCTTCTCCGGCTTCTTGACGACTTTTATCTCCTCCTCCTCCCAGGGCTTGAGGGCCGCCACCATGCGAGAGCCGCAGAGAGGGCACTCGGGCTGCTCCGGCACACGCTCGACATTCCGCATGGACTTCCACTTCTTACAGTTCACGCAAAACAGCAGGACCCGGTCGTTCATGATCCTGTTCTTGAGAAGATCGATGACTGCTGCATCGGCGTGCTCCGGCGAGGTGACGTCCCTGCCTCCTCCCCGGCCGCTGGTTCCTATGGGGCTGAGGGAGCTGGTAGCGATAGTAATCCTGCCGTCCCGGATCATCTCCAGAACCTGCCTCGCCCTTGCAATGTCCAAGCGGTCGTGATAGATCTCCCGCAGCGCTTCCCGGTACATGGGTGTGCCCTCGAAGACTTTGAGCAGCTTGGCCATACTCACCCTCTGGTAGTCCACGTCTCTGGAGAGAGCCCCGAACTTGCGGGCCACGTGCACCATCTTCCAGCGCAGGAGCGTGGTGTTCTTCAGGGTCATCTCCAGGATGGGCTCGATGTACTCCGGGCTCATCTCCACGATCAGCTTCACGATCTCCTCGGCCAGCAGGGCCTTGGGCAGCATCAGCTCAATCCGGTAGGGATCGATCTGCAAGGCGACGCTGCTCCCAAAGCGGGCGGAGAGGATGGCGGTGAGCACGCGGCCCAGGGTGTCGTTGGTCTTGTGGCCGAAGCAGCCGTTTATGATGGCTCCTTCCCCTCCGCTCTCCACCACCACATGAGATTCATCCGGTACAGGCAGGCTCTGCTCAATCTGCTTTTTCACGAGATCGATCAGCTCCGTTGCGGCTTCGATGTCCAGAGGGTACATGCCCATGAGCTGCTCTGCCGCTGCCTGCTCCCCTGCTGCCTCCAGAGTTTCCCGGATCTGTCGCCTTATCCGGCCCACCTCCTGCGCCACCTCGAAGGGAACGGGGATCTCCTCGCCCGTCCAGCTGGGAATCTCGCCGCTGCGATGGATGGGCACGACCTTGATCTCATCATGATCAACATCGACCTCGGTTATCTCCCAGATCTCGCCCTTGGTGACGAATGTGGCGCCAGGCTCTGCAAAGCTCACCACGAAAGCCTCATCCAAGGTGCCAACGGACCGGCGGCCAACTATGTCGTAGATGTTGTACCTCTTCTCGTCCGGAATCATGGAGAGGTTCTCAATATAGTACTCCCGGGCCTTGCGCGTCCTTTGAAGCTGCTCCTGATAAGGCCGAACCAGCCTGTGCTCCGCTATTTGAGAGACCACCTCTTTCATCTCCTCCAACTTCAGGTCCCGGAAGGGATAGGCCCGGGTGACGATGCGGTATGCTCTCTCCAGGCTGATCTCTCCGAAGTCCATCTCCAGCCCCACAATCTGGTTTGCCAGGACGTCCGCGGGCTTCTCGTGAATCTGGATCTCCTCCAGCTCGCCGGCTGCGGCCCGTCGGGCGATGGCACAGGCCTCGGCCACGTCGTCGGCGCAGGTGGCGATGATGGTGCCTGACGCCACCCGGCCTATCCTGTGACCGGCGCGACCGACGCGCTGCAGCAGCCTGGAGACCTGGCGGGGCGAGCTGTACTGGATGACGTGCTCCACGTCTCCGATGTCGATCCCCAGCTCCATGGAGGAGGTGCAGATGAGGCCCTGCAGGGCTCCGGCCTTGAATGCCTCCTCCGCCTCCACCCGCGCCTCCACGGAGAGGCTGCCGTGATGGACTCCAATGGGCTCGCCCAGCTGCCGCAACCTGGAGCCCAGCACCTCCGCCGCCTGTCTGGTATTTACGAAGATCAGGCACTTTCTGGACCGCACCAGCTCCCGGATGCGGCAAATCTGCGCCGCCAGGCGGGGATCGCATTCGAGCGTTCCTGCCAGGGCAAAGTCGGCGCGTGTGGGCTGGGGGCAGATCACCCGGAAGTCGCTCACCCTCTCCACATCCGCCCGGACGATTCTGCAGCTGCGCATATTTCCTGCCAGCAACTTTGCCACTGCCTGGGGAGATCCGACGGTGGCGGAGAGGCCGATCCGCTGAAAATCGCCCGCCAGCTCTGCCAGCCTCTCCAGGAGCACGGCCAGCTGTGAGCCGCGCTTGGAGGTGGCCATCTCATGGACCTCGTCCACCACCACGGTTCTGACGCCTGATAAGTTCTGCCGGAGGCGCTTGCCGGTAAGCATCACCTGCAGCGTCTCCGGAGTGGTGATCAGCAGGTCAGGAGGCCGGAGAGACTGTCTTCGCCGGTCAGCCTGGCTGGTGTCGCCATGGCGCACCGCCACATAGATATGAAGCCTCTCTCCCCATTCGTGAAACCGGCGCAGCATATCCCTGTTCAGGGCGCGCAGAGGTGTGACGTAAACCGCCTGGGTGCCGTTGCCTTTTCCCTGCAAGATCCGATGAAAGATGGGCAGGCTTGCCGCCTCGGTCTTGCCCGTCCCGGTGGGCGCGATGAGGAGCACGTTCTCCCCGGCCAGGATCGCGGGTATGGACAGCTCCTGGGGCAGCGTCGGCTCAAAGATGGACTGCTCAGCTAGCATGGCCCGGATGCGGCCGTCAAGCTGACTGAAAGCGTTCACAAAGAATTATGTCCTAAGCGAGGTATGAAAACCTTGCGCTAAAGACGATATCAAATTACGTCAATAAGCGATTGCGCGGGGAGGATACAGATGCAGATAGCGGTTGTGGGAGGCGGTGATTGCAGCCCAAAGGTTCGCGAGCAGGCGCAAATGCTAGGCAGGCTTCTGGCGGAGCGAGGCCATGTTCTCATCTGCGGCGGCCTGGGCGGCGTGATGGAGGCGGCCGCCCGCGGGGCCAAAGAGGCAGGCGGCCTTGTTGTGGGCGTGCTTCCCGGCGAGAAGATGGAGGCCAACCCCTACGTGGGCATAGCCATTGCCACGGGCATGGGCCACGCCAGGAATGTGATCATTGTAAAGAGCGCCGATGCGGTCATAGCCCTGCCAGGAGAGCACGGCACCCTCTCGGAGGTGGCCCTGGCCCTGAAGATGAAAAAGCGGGTCATCAGTCTGCATAGCTGGGAGATTCCAGGAACGATAAAGGCCAATACTCCGCAGGAAGCGGTGAGGCTGCTGGACCAGCTGGATTTGCAGAGCGATCCAAGTTTAAGAAAATAGTTATATTTGAGAAGACAATCATCTTTTGGATGCGGTCTTGGGGCCGAGTCGCAAGAGGAGATCCCAGATGAGAAGCTACAAGCCTCATATGATGATAATAATCTCGCTTTTCTTTTTATCAGCCGTCGGGCACTCTGCCGATGCCACTATGAAGGACGATGCCTATCATTACATGAAGAACGGCGTCGATGATAATCTCTACAACGAGTGGTGGTACTTCAACGGAGTCGGCAATGATTCCCAATTCCTGGTCGTATACCTCCTCAGCGACCCGGATAACCTGACCTCTTCCAGAAAGCTGCAGGCTCTGGCCGTGGTCCTGGAAGACGGCAGGCAGCCAGCCATCGGCCTCCGCCAGAGCCGCGGCTTTGGAGGAGATCGCGACTCTCCCACCCTCGACCTGGACCAGAGCGGCTTCTCCATTCAGGAGGAGCCAAATTTGAAGGTTTGGGGACTGGTAGAGGACGGCATCAGTGGGGCTCCCATCCGTTGGGATCTGATTTACCAGCCGGCCGTCAGCCCCTGGTTTGTGATACCTGTTCAATCGCATGTCGGCCACCTCAAAGGGGATGGTATGAAGTGGCTGGCTTACATGCCCTCCGCCAATGTCACCGGAAAGCTCACTTTGGGCGATCGGACTTTGGAGATCAATGCCACAGGATACCACGATCACGGCTGGGGCCGGTGGGCCTTGAACGATCCTCAAATCACCTGGGCCCAGGTCTCCGTCCCCAAGGACGGCTTCAGCCTGACTCTGGGCGATATCCTGGGAGACGGGAGAAGCACATTTCTGGGAATCAAATACGCGGGCAAGACCATCCAGTTCTCAAGCAAGCAGATCAAACTGAATTATACCGTCTTTGCCTTCGATCCCGCAACGGCCAGGACTTATCCTGCTGGCTACAAGCTGGAGGCCGAAAACGGAGACTATCGAGTGGAACTGGTGATAGCAGCACAAAAGAGTGTTCCCTTGATGGTTGATTACCCTCTGCCCATGCCCAGCCTCTTGGCCTTCCAGCAGGTCTCCAGTTTACAGGGAACCCTGAAATCAAAGTCAGGAGAAGAATACCGGTTCGATGAGACGGGCTTCTCCGGTTACACAACCCACAGGCTGCATCCCATCTTCGGCAGGGTCAATGCCACACAAGCCTTCAGCGATGCCGCCAATATCACCGTCAAGGCCACCAACGAGAGGACGGGCCAAGAGAAGACCGAAAAGACCGCATCAGAAGGCTGGTTCAGCATCGATGCCGACTATTCTGATTATCTGGCAAACAGCAGCGCTCCTTGGGTGGCGGATGGGGACAGGATAAGGCTGGAGGTGAGCGATGGAGCCGGGAGAGAGAGCAGCACGATTGTATCTATAAACATGACCGAGGATAGCCAGGAGGCAAGGCTCGACCTGCCGCTATTACATGCGGCCCGCCCGGTAATAAAGTGATCTTTCCTGCCATTCGAATCACCCTCAAAGGCGCAAGCTCCTGACAACTGCTTCATCTTGATCTCCCTGGCCAGGTCGCGTATGCGCTCGCTCGTGGTGAGCCCTTTTCAGGATTCATCTATGACCGCGATAAGGTCTTGCTGGCGTCGCGCGAGCCGGTGGAAGAGGGGGGAGATGCCTACTCCGTTTTATTAACTCGCACCGATCCTATTATCTCCTCGAAGTCCTCTTGCTCCAGCAAGCAGTTGAGAGCCACATAGCTCTTGGTCATTTCAGTATTGGTGAAAGAATCAAAAGATGTAAGCATTCAGGATGTTGTCGAAGTTCTCCTCACCCGCCTTCATAAGCGTGGCATAGCTGAAGAACGCAAACCATCCTAACTGGTGGCCCGCTTCGTCCACAAGGTAAAGGGCATCGATGCTGCTGCCGTCCTGCTGGGGAGGATTATGCTCTGGTTGAAAACTGAGGTTCTGGGTGCAATTGAACTGCACCGTCCAGGGGCCCACGCTCTCCTGATACGAGGTGGCTTGAACTGCGCCTATCAGCGCTAATAACAGTACTGAGTAAAAAAATTTCATCATTCCGCCCCCTTTTACATATTGGTCACATTTGTCACGTGAAGCGAGTTCACGATCTCCTCGAACTCGGGCTGCTCTTGCAGGCTATCAAAGCTGATAAAGTGCTTGGTGACGTTGGTGTTGGTGAAGGAGTCAAACTCAGAATTATAGGGCCAGACCACGCCTCTCCACTTGCGGCTGAACTCCGAGGAGTATCCCTCGCCCAGGCGACCATCAGCTCCGTCCACGACTGTAGATGTCTTAGTAGGCGAGGTTACCTTGAAGATATTCACAGCTCGGTCCAGCATATTATCCAGGAAGTCCTCCGAGGCCTTCTCAGGATTGGAGTAGCTGCGGAAGGAGAACCAAGCCGCTTCGTGGCCTGCTTTATCGATCAAGGTCATCATCCACCAGCTATAGCCTTCTTGAGTCGGCTCTTCGTATTGGTTTCTGAAGTTTAGGCCCGGCGTTCCATTGAACTCCACAATCCAGGGACCTGCAGTCTTCTTATAGAGCGTTCCTTCTGTCACTGTCAGAAGAAGTGCCAGTATCAGCAGGCATAACAATATTCGTCTCATTTTATCCCTCTTAGTATCATAAAAAGATAATCATGAGGCTTATCAACCGCAGCAACCGCCGGATGCGCCCCCAGTCGTGGTAGTGGAGCCTCTCGATTCCGCCATGGGATACATGATGTTCTTGTATCCAGCGAGATTCTTGTTGGCCCTATCGCTGCCATAACCGGACAGATCAAGGGGCATCAGGACCGGAAGGCTGTTCACGGTGGAGTTATTGATCAAGCTGCTGTTCAATGACGAATTATTCAAAGGAGCCTGGACCGTCAGCGAGCTGCCTATGGCATAAGGCGCCGCCCCGCGGGAGCCAGATGCGCCAGCCAGATTCAAATCTCCCATGTAGACCATCATCCCTCCCGGCGACCACTGGGCAGAAGCGTTGAAGATCATGAATAGGAACAGAACCTCCAGGATCGGCGCCAAGATCTTTATTGAGAACATGACTTATCATTCCTCCCAATCAAATTCCTGATAAAATAAAGGTTATGTGCCCACGAAGGGCACATTCTTGCACTTCAGCTGGCCTGCTCACTTGGGCGGCCAGAAATCCTTCATCCACCCGGGGATACGTCCCGAGTCCTCGGGCCCGACCATGATCTTGGTCTGGCCGGCGAAGAGGTCCTCCAGCTCGCCGCTGAACCTGGCAGCCATGCCGGGCAGCACCAATCCGGCATACTTCTGGCCCTTCCAGTCGAAACCGGTCTCGCCCATGGCGTCCTTGATCTTGGTGGCGTTCAGTTGGCCACCGGCGACAGATGCCTGCACGCCGATTCCATCGGTGTTGATGGCGATAATGTAGGCATCGATGTCGTTAGAGGCGATATCCGACTCCACTGTGTAGTAGGTCAGGGCGAAGTTGGTGGTCACGAACACTGGCGACTCCGGCCCTGGAGTGCCCACCTTGTACAGCCCGGCCTTGACCTGCACCGGCTTTCTCGGATCGGTGTAGATGTTGAAGCGCAGGTGCATGTCCGGCATCATGCTGTAAGCCTCGGTGGAGTGCTTGACCATGATGGCGCCGCCGCGAATCACGAACGCTGCGGTCAGGACAGACTCCCAGTAGGCAGCTCTGACTGGATCGTCGGTGGTCATCCAGGCGTTGATGGGAAGCGCCATGACTGGATAGCATATGTCTCTTTGCGCCTCCTCGACCGCGGCTCGGCGCAGGTTGATGAAGTTCAGAAGAGACTGCTGCAGCAGCTTGCCGTTGGGCGCTGTGCCGGGATCGAGCACCAGATCGGTGAGGCCCATGCCGGCGAAAGTGGCTACCATCGACTTCAGGCCGTCCAGATCGAAGGGAACGCTGAGTGTGACGGGCACATTGTAGTCATGGGCGAGCTGAGCAACCTCCTTCCAGTTGTCCTTGGTGGCGGCATAGATGAGAGGCCTGGTTTTGGCTGCGACCTCCAATCCTGCCTTCAGGACGGCAGGATTGAAGGAGCAGAGTATGAGCGGATAGTCCGAGTTCTCCATCACCTTCTTGACGCAGGCGGCGAACTTGGCCGGGTCGTCGGTCACGGATCGGACAGCGATCATCTCCACGCGCTCCCAGTTGCCGATGTAGAACTTCTTCCAGTCGGTGATCTTCTTCACGCGCTCGACAAGCTTTGCCTCTTCCATTGTATCGGATACATCGTAGGCAAAGGGCGGCTTGTTGAAGAAGGTCATCTGGTGGCGGTACATGATGTCCTCGCCGCCCACCTTGAGCTGCTTCTCGCCTGTGCCCACATAGATCATCTTCAGCTCAGGAGCGACGATGGACCTGAGGGCACCGAGCTTCTTGGCATACTTCGTCTCCTTCAGGAGAGGCGGACAGTCCTCGATCTTCTTGGTCCTGTCGATGAGGCCCGCTGCAAATGCCATGCAGGTCTGCTCACCGCACTCCTTGCAGTTGGTCTTAGGAAGCTGCTTGTAGAGATTGAGCGGGCTTGATTCCTTCATGGTTCTCACACCCCCATCTTGATCCAGTTGGCAGTGTCCGGCGTCTTGGCATCGATGATTCCCATCAGCGACTGGGTGATCTCATGCACATATGCCACAGCCAGCGGATGCATCATCATGAAGATGTCCACGCCAGCCATGGCCAGGGTAAATCCAGTCAGAATCTCCCAGATCGGACCGCGGAGCATCCTGTCACCCCAATCTGAATCCTGCTTGTTTGGAGAGCGAACCATCCAGGCCTCCCTGACACCCCAGGCGTTGGTCGTGCCCGAGGACATGGGGAAGGTCAATTCGTCGTCGCCCTTCATAGCGCCAAGCCTTATTCTCTCCATGTTGGTGTAGGCGAAGTCCAGGCCGTATGCCAGCGCAGCAGTGGTCGGGTCCATGACTATGGACTCTCTGGGCATTCCCACTACCTTCATGAGCTTCCTGTTTAGCTCCTTTTGAGAGTTGATCTCGAGCTGGGTCCACGACAGGCAGACTTGTCCATTGTCCTTGCAGGCCCTGCCGATCTTCTCCCAGTCCATGTTCAGGTTGGCAGAGGCGATGAGAACACGTTCGCCCTGGCAAACCTCAGCGGCTTTGGCCAGCAGGATGGGGTCCTTCTCGGGATTGCCCGATCCGCCGATGCAGATGGGCACATCCACGGCCTGCAGAACATCCTCCACTACCTTTACCGCCTCCTGGGGCGGTGTGTCCTTGACGAGCGGATCGGTGCTGATCAGGTGGACGGTGATCAGATCTGCGCCGAACTTGCTGACTGACTTCTTGGCCCACTCAGGCGGGCTGCCCATGACATCCTCGTAGTGCACCTTCACAGCCTTGGCCATGCCGATAGGCATATCGAAGACGTCCATGGTGATCTTGGGTGCATTGGGCATGGGGGCATCAGGGAAGAAAGCCATGGCCTTCTCGCCGCCCAGCTTCATGACTTTGCCGCGGCTTCCGCCATCGGCCTTGGTTGCTCCGATGGTGACCTCCTGAATGGGAAGCTTCCAGGTCTTGTCAGTGCCCACGGCAAACTTGGCGCTGGCCAGAGCGGCGGCAACCTTGAAGGCTGGCTCAGCTGCGGCTGCAGCGGCAACCATTCCTGCTGGCGCCGGGCTAACTGCCTGGGCCACAGCGACGGGCTGCATGAGCGCGTCCACTGGATAGCCTACGGCCTTAGCAAAGCTCATCAGTTGCATGGCGATCTTGGCTGCCTCCTGGCCGAAGTAATAGGCAAAAAGAGGCCCAACGCCGCCTGCACCTGCGTCAATCTCAATTTCTATATCGCCCTCGATCTTGACACCCTCGAGGGACTGAACATTCATCTCAGATAATGTCTTGTTCAGGTCAGATAAAGTGATCTTTCCTGCCATTCAAATCACCCTCATAGGCCCAAATTCCTGACCACCTGCTTCATCTCCTGGACGGCAGGCGAATCGTCAGGCAGGCCCATCAATGGATCTCCCACTAAATCGAACTTGGCTAAACTCTCGTCATAGGGAATGGCGCCGATAACCTTCAGGCCCAGGCTCTTGGCATTCTCCAGGACTTTCTCTTTCCGCCCTAAAGTGACCTTGTTCACTACTACATACAGATCCTTGTACTTCATCTCGATCTCCCTGGCCAGGTCGCGTATGCGCTCGCCCGTGGTGAGCCCTCTTCGGGACTCATCCGTGACCACGATGAGGTCGTCGAGGTCTGGAATGGTCCTCCTGCTGAAGTGCTCCAGACCCGCAGGCGTGTCGATGATAACCAGATCGTAGTCGGCAACGGTCTTGTCCATGATGCCGCGCAAAAGGTTGTTGACAAAACAGTAACATCCAGAGCCTTCTGGCTTGCCCATGACCAGAAGATCGAAGCCTTCTGCCTCCAAAAGAATCTCGAAGAGCTTGGACTCGAAAAGCACCTGCTTATCTGTCTCCGGGGACGCGCTGTAGCGAGATTGCTGCATGAACTCTCTCATGTCGCCAATGGTCTTCTCAGGCCGAACGCCCAAGGCATCCGCCAGGTTGGCATCAGCATCAGCATCAATAACAAGCATCCGGTATTTTTTTGCAGATTCTTTAACAAGATACCTGATGAGCATCGCGGTCACGGCAGTCTTGCCTGTGCCGCCCTTGCCGGTTACCGCAATTATCTTCCCCAAGTTTTAGCCTTCCTTACTTCTTCGTTGGCTTGCTGCTAGTTGGCTTAATAACCACTTCCGCTACGTGCACGGATGCACCACGGAGCTCAATAGTGATGCCTCCCGACGAGGCGGGCATGGTAAAAGCCGGAGCTGCCCCTGCAGGCGCTGCGGCGGCAGCCGCGGGGGCCGCTGCGGGAGCATCCTCTTTCTTCTTCAGTGTCAGCTTCATGATATCTCCCTCACATTTAATCGGATAGTAGCGCCGATAATAGAAGACCGCAATCCCCCAATGGAAAAAAGGGAGAAGAAGGCGGCCTCTACTTAGCGAGTACCACCTTGTCGATGCTTATCTTGGCATCCTTGAGCACGAGCTTGATGCCACCAGAACTGCCGGATGCGGCAAAGGCTGGTGCTGCTGCGCCTGCCGCAGGCGCGGCTGCGGGAGCCGCGGCTGCAGGTGCCTTGGGCTTGAGTTTTAGCTGCATGGATTCAACCCTCCTGAAACTTCATTCACTCGAGCACGCCATCGGCCTGCAGAGCCTCGATTACCTGCATGAACTGGCCCTCGCTCAGGCCCAGATCGGCCTTAACGGCCTCGGTATCGATATCTCCGCCGGTCTTCTCCACGAAGGCGATGACTTTTTCCTTTATCTCGTCCGAGATCTCTTCCAGCGTCCAGCCCTCAGTGATCTTCTTGCTGTCTACGGTCCTGGTGACGCCGTTGACCACGGGGTGATCCACCTTCAGCAGGAACTTCTTGAGGGAATCGATGTCATTGGCGTCCTCCTCAGTGGCGATCTTGGGCAGCATGTCCTCGGAGATGCCTGCCTTCACCCGCTCCTTGAGAGCCTTGGACATCCAGACTACCCTTCTCCAGCCGCCGTCGGCCTGCAGGAACTTGGGCGAGAAGTAGTAGAGAATGCCCATCCCCAGGAATCCGACAACCTGCTTGCCGCCGCCAGTCTGGCCGGCCATGGTGGAGAACGGCAGACCGTTGGGGGCTGAGCCCTTGAAGTCGCGGTCAGCGATGCCGATGCCGTCTACCTCAGGCATATAGAATCCGATGGTCTCGAAGCAGCCACAGGAGGTGTGGGGTGCATCGAAGAATGTGTACAGCTTCATGACGCTGTACTCGCCGCCCGAGCGCTTCGCTGCCATCTCGTTGATGGACGCATACTCTCCGGTGATCAGATCTGCAGACTCGCCCTTGGGTATGGCGAACTGGGGTCCCTCGGGGTCCACCTTTGCGGCAGCGCGCCCGTCGAACCAGGTGATAGCTCCGCAAAGCGACGGCCTGTCTGGGGATACGACACAGGCTGATGTGGGGGCAAATGCCTGGCAGAGAGTACAGCCGTAGAAGACATCGACATCCTCATCATGCAGACCCTTGGCGCGCGCGTCACGAGCAATGTAGATTGCCCTGGCCTTCTCTTCCTCCTCCTTCACCTTGGCCGGATCGGTTATGATGGTGATCTCCATCTTCTCTATGAAGGGCATCTCGGCCTTGTAGAGATCGATGATGGGCTTGAAGATATTCTCCCACTTGGTGACGCCCTTCTTCTGCAGGACCTTGCCCATCCTCAGCCAGATGTCGTACCTCTGGTTCAGGTGCATCAGTCCGGAGACGTAGGATAGAAGTGCATGGTTCCTCCTCTCAATGATCGACTCCAGATCCTTCTCGATCTTCTCGCCGCCCACCTTAAAGACCATGCCGAAAGGAATAGTCGAGCCCTCTTTAATCTCCGATAGCTCGGGGCCGACCACACTTACCTTTCCGTCCTCGATCTGATCCATGGGGGTAGCCAGAGAGAGTTCGAATCCGTAGGCCTTGGGTCCAGCCAGCTCTATCCACAGATCCTCTTTTCTGATGCGCTCCCCTTCATACATGGGGGATATGTCTAGCTTTATGTCTGCCATTAATACACCTCTTCTGATGAGATGAACCTCATTTCTTCATTGCGGCAATTACCTCGTCCACGGCGGCGTGATAGTCGTCGGGGGTGAAGGCCATGTTTCCGAAGGTCATGTTCGCATTGACATGGTAGTACCTGTCAATGGAGATGCGCTTGATGTCCCGGTTGAAGTGTTTCAACGTAGAGAACATGCCGTTGGCGAACTTGTAGAAGATGCCCATGAATATAACGGCATCGTACTGGCCCTGGCCGTCCAGACCCTTCCAATCCGGGAAGCGGAGGTAGTTGGTCAGAGGGTGAAGGCCGATCTGATAGACGTTGTTTAAGTAGCCTCTGTCCACAAAGCCCTTCACGCTGTGCGCCGTGGCGGCGATGGGTATGCCCATCTTGCCCATCTCAATGACCTTGTCGAACATGACCGGGTCATCGAAGAACTCTGCTCCTACAACGATGAGCGGCCTCTTAGCCTTCTTTATGATAGCGCCCATGACCTTGGGCATGTAGGGCTTGGCCATCTCCGGCCCAGGGATCTGGGCCATCTCAAAGGGAATGGGATTCCTGGTGGTATCGATGCCCTTCTTTACTTCTGCTGCCATATTTGTCTCCTCCTTTGCCCTCACTTCTTCGCCCTGATCTTCCGTGGGATCAGCGTCGGATCAAAGCTCACATCAGCAGGCCGCAGCGGCCCGGAGATGAACTTCTTGTTCTTCCAGTCGATCTTCCAGCCGCGCTTCTCCTCCAGCTCCTTCATCATGCTCTCCTTGTAGGTGATGGGCAGATCCTTGGCGTCCCGGACGAATATATGCCAGTCATCGGGCATCTTGCCGAAGTACTTCATGGATATGTCACAGTAGTGGAAGAGCTTGATCGATCTGCCCATACTGTTGTCTGAGGGCCTGAAGCAGAGCTTTGCCATCTCGAGCAACGCCTCTTCCTTGGTCTCGGCGATGTAGAGCAGGGACTCGGGAACGGGCTCTATCTGCTGCATCTTGCCATCCCTGGCATCGATGACCATCCAGTCCTCGGGCTTGTCCGCCCTGCCCATGAACGAGCGCCGGTACATGACAGAGTGGGGCTGAACGACCACAGGAATGCCCAGCCTGTTGCAGCCAGTGGCAATGGACGCTGCCTTCTGAGAGTAGGCTCCCCAGGCCACACCGCAGGCTCCGACCTTGTTCAGGATATAGTCGGCAATATCATCCCAGTTGGCGCGATGGTTTCTGTGAGCGAAGATGGTGGCAACCTTTATGGCCGCATCGGCGATGTTGGCATTGGAGACGCATGAGCCGGTGTTGCAGATATTTCTGCCGTCGAAGGCTCCGCCGTACTGCTCCCAGATGGTCTTGCCCTCCTCATCCTTGTAGAGGGACATGTCCATGGCCATGCAGCCGGAGGTGACCACGATGTATCCTCTGTCCACGAACTCCTTGGCCATGTCGTAGGCTTCCTTGGTGCCGTTGGGGTAGTTGCTGCATCCTACCAGGGCGATGACACCGGGGATGGTGCCCAGCACTATGGGCGCGCCCACAGACCTGATCTCCGTGTCGCGGGCGGGTCCTCGTCCGGCTCTCATCACGAACTTCTGATCCTTGACGTACAGGCGGTTGGCGTACTCAAAGAGGTCCAGGATATTGATTCCCTGCGGGCAGACCTGCTCGCACCGCCCACAGCCCACGCAAATCTCGTACATGCTGGAGAAGGCTTCCAAATTGCCCTTCTTGGCCTCCTGGACGAGGTTGCTGATCCTGATGTGGGGCGGACAGACGAAGGCGCATTCATTGCAGATTGTGCATTTCTCAAGATCTGCTCTGAACTGCTCCTCAGTCATCAGGTTCTGGATCTTGGCCTCAGCCCTCTTGGGCTTGACGCCGATGGCAACGCGAATGCCCACCTCTCCGGCCTTCTTGGGATCAAGAATGGCTACTCCCGGTATCCTGAAGTTGACCAGGTCATCCACGATGGCATCAGCCGGATCATTGGTCCTGTCGGGCAGGCCCAGCATGATCTTGTCTGTAGTGGCGATAAGGGGTATCTTGCGCTTGGAGGCATCCTCCAGGACATCGCAGAAGACGCACTGCTCGTCCACCATGATGGTGTCCATGACTCCAGAGCGGACCATCTTTCTCCACCAGCCCATGGCTCCGGCAACCTTGGGCTTGGTTCCTATGCCCTTGGGAACATTTGCGCCAGCGCCAAGGCCGATCCTGTTCAGATCGTGAGCGGTGCAGCATACGCCGCCGATATCCACCTTATCCCAGAGATTCTGGCTCTCGGCGTAGAACATGGCCTCGGCGCCTGCCGCCAGGTTGTGGCCATAGGCGATCAAAACGCCTTTGTTCTGGTCCAGAGTTCCCATACCGATCTCGATGAGGGGAGCATCGGCTGCGCCGCGGGGCATGTCGTAGGCCACGATCTGCAACATGTCGCAGATCTCCATGCCCAGGAGGTCCAGCATTCCGGCGTGAAGGGCCTTGGACTCGAAGTCCATGTAATTGCCTTCCTGGCCGGTGTGGGTGGCAGCCAGAAGCTGCACTACTTCTTCCTCCACATAGCTCAGGCCCTCGCCGAATTCCTTCAGGGTTCTGGGCTTGCTGCCCATGATGGTCTGGTACAGGGGGGAGTCTACCAGAATCTCATCACCCATGTCGAACTTCAGGTCGCCGAACTTATCCAGGCACCAGTGGTACAGGTGTCTGCCGTGAGCGGCGTGAGCGCAGCAGCCCATCAGGCAGGCGATCAGGACTATCTTGCCGGAGTAGCCTGCCATGTCAATGCCACAGGCGCCGCGAATGTTGCCGGTCAGGTCGCAGGGTCCGTAGGTACAAAGGGTGCAGGTATCATCAGCAGGGGCGTAGAAAATCTTATATCTGTTCGCTATCTTGAAGTCCCAGTCACGGAGCGTGGCCACACCCGGCTTGGGGTAGGGCCCCATGGGCTGGTCCCATTCCTCTTCCTCTTTAACGACAGCTCCTATGTTGATCTGGACATTCTTCATGTCCTCAACCGAAAAGCTGCCCTTGGTTGTTGCCATCGGGTTCTTAGCCTCCTCTTCCTTTGATATACGCCGTTTGGGTTCGCCGAGAGGGGATAAAACACTTTCGGATACAGCTTAATATAAAATAGACCCGATCATCAAGATGTCCACAAGTTTGAAATGCGATCACAAGAGAAGGCCACTGATTCCATGATAAACCGGGTACGGAAGAGCTTTGCTTTGGCGCGGGATTGCCCGCACGGCGGCAAAGTGCAAGAGGCGGCAGCAATTCTGGGAGCGGAGCCCCTTGATTTCTCCGCTAACATAAATCCCCTGGGGTCGCCGCCCCTAGAGGAGCTGGTCTTGCAGGAGCTGAAGCACATCGCCCACTACCCGGACAACAGCTACCTCGACCTTCGCCGGGCGGCAGCGGGCTTTGTGGGCGTCGACGCGAAGAATATCGTTCCCGGAAACGGCTCCTCGGAGCTGATCAGGCTCTTCGCGGAGGCCGCCCTGGAAGAAGGTGATCTGGCACTGATACCTTTCCCCACCTTTGGCGAGTATGAGAACCAGTCCCTTCTCGCCGGAGCCAGGATCAGAAGCGTGGAGATTGGCCAGGATGGCCTGCCCCTCCTCTGCGAATCCGATCTGATGGAAGCAAAGGCCCTCTTCCTCTGCAATCCCAACAACCCCACGGGACGGCTTCTCTCTAAAGAGCTGGTAGCCGACCTGGCGAGCCAGTGCGATCGGAATGAGACCTTTCTTCTCGTGGACGAGGCCTTCATCGAGCTCTCCGATCCGGGGCAGAGCGTTGCTACAATGGCGCACGAAATGGATTTCTTGTTCGTCATGAGGTCATTGACCAAGTCCTTCGGCGTCCCAGGCCTTCGGCTGGGCTTCGGTGTGACGAATCCTGAGCTTGCTAAGATCATGAATCGAGCGAGGGTCCCCTGGTCCATAAGCTCCCTGGCTGCAGCTGCCGGAGTGTATCTTTTGGGCTGTGCAGAGCACCTGGAGAGGTCCAGGAGGCTCATAAAAGAAGAGCTAGCTTGGCTCACCAACGCCTTGCAAAGCCTGGGGCTGCAGCCATGGGAGAGCAGCGTCAACTTCATTCTGGTGAACATCGAGCCCTCCGGTATGGGCTCAGATCAACTGGCAGAACGCACCATGGCCAGCGGGGTTCTGGTTAGGGACTGCCAGTCCTTCGGCCTGGGGAAGAGTTACATAAGGGTAGCAGTGAGAGATAGAAAGGAGAACGAGCAGCTTATCGCTGCCCTGGAGCGCGCCCTGAGATGGAGAGAGTGAACTGCGAGAGGTATCCCTGTCATTTCTCAGAGCAGGACTGTGCCTTCTGCTTCTGCCCTTTTTATCCCTGCCTGGATTTTAGAACGGGAGGACGTGCCGACGGCGAGAACTGGACTTGCGAAGGCTGTTCTTTAATCCACCGTCCCGCCATAGCCGCAACAATTATGGATGCGCTCCTGAGAGGCGAAGCCCCAACTGTTGCCTGGAAGAGGCTGGAGAAGCTTCTATGAGCTTCTTTGGCCTGGATGTATTCCTCCTGGCAGTGGCCTACGACCTCCTTTTAGGTGAGCCGCCTGCAAGGATTCATCCCGTGGTCTGGATAGGCAAGCTCATTGCCTACTTACGCGCCCGTGCGCGACCAACTCGCGTCAACGGTTTCGCCCTGGCCATAGTAGTAATAACAAGCACGACTCTGACGGGCCATCTCCTGGTGGTGGCCTTGGGCCAATTTCCCCTTTTTCCTCTGCTGATCTCCGCTTACCTTCTCAAATCCACCTTCTCGATAAGATGTCTCTTGAAGGTCTCTGCAGATATCGGCAGGATGATAGACCAGGATATCAATCAAGCCAGGAAGATGCTGCCTGCCCTCGTTGGCCGCGAGACCGCCAGCCTCACCCGCGCCCAGGCCACCTCAGCCGTGATCGAGTCGCTCTCCGAAAATTACGTGGACTCCATCCTCTCGCCCATATTTTATTATCTGCTCTTCTCGCCTATCGGCCTCGGCCTGGAGGCGGCATTGGCCTTCAAGGCCATCAGCACCATGGACTCCATGGTCGGCTACAAGACCCCGGATTTGATGGAGCTGGGATTTGCGGGAGCAAGGCTGGATGATCTGGCCAACTTCATTCCGGCGCGCTTGAGCATTCTATTAATGGCCCTGGCCAGTCTTGCCAGAGCTGGCGATGTCATAAGGGCGGCCCTAAAATACCACAGCGCCACTCCCAGCCCCAACTCCGGCTGGCCCATGGCGGCTTGCGCCGGAGCTTTGGGCATCCGCCTGGAGAAGCCCGGCTTCTACGTCCTCCTGGAGGAGGGAAGAGAGCCAGGCACCTCGGATGTGCCCCGCGCCCTGATGCTCATGCAGGTCACCATCGCCCTGACCCTGGCGGCATCGTTGCTGATTCTGATCTTTTCCCGGTCCTGATCCTTCCATTTCAGCATAATGTTTATCCGATCCCAGAGATGAGAAAAGCTAAATGGAAATCATGGGAGATCTGCTGGAGAAGGCTAGGGAGTATGCGTCTCACAGCTTCACCAAAGAGGAGGCCCAGAGGCTGTTTGGCTGGGGCGTTATGGACATTGCGGCCAAGAGTGCAGAAAACGATGAGTCCCATGTCTTCGTCACCTTCGAAAATGGACTAACTCTCTACATCAAGTACTTCCTCAATCTGGACCCCACGGAGACGGAAGACACCTGTGAGTTCACCCTCGCATTGAGGACGGATCTGCGCTCCCGCATAAAATATGATGTCCACTACTCCAGCTACATCCACGGTCAGGGATACATAAGGCTCAGAATCGCAGAGACTGAAAACAGGATGCTGCAGAGGATGCTGGAGGACTTTTATGTCCCGGCCCTGAAGATGGTCTACAAGCCCGTCATCATCCAGTTCAGGGGCTTCTATGCCAGGGACTACTTCGGTGTGCAGGTGGACAACGCCCATGGCGATATTTATTACTCTCCGGTTCGCTACAGGAGCGAACACAAGGCGGCCAGGATCTGGGATGTGATCGGCCGCTTGAATGAGCTTGATGCCCTTCTCAAGGAGCCCGAGGTCAGGCATGCTCTGGCCGAGATGGATCTGCAGTTGAGCTTTCTGCCGTCGGTGATGTGGTCGGGCCTTTAGCCGGCTCTGCTGCATTCCAAAGCAGGGCACAGCCTTGCCAGCAGCTCTTTATGATCCCCTTTCTGAAGCTTTGCTCGCAAAGAGCCGGGGAGAAGGTCCTCCTCGGGAGCGGTGCAGGCCATCTCCAGAAAGTCAATGACCTTGCTCAGAAGATGGTGAAGAGTAGAGGGGCGGATAGAGTCGCCCTGCTCTTGGGCCAGGCGGAGAGCGCAAGCATAATCTTCTCCAGCTTGCGCGATGCGATTCGTATGCGCCTCACAGTACGCCAGGGCAGCCGTGGCTTTGATGCTCAGATCAGGGTATCCCAGGAGCCCGGCCTGACGTTCCAGTAGGATGGCCATCTCCTCTGCCCTTACATAATCCTCCTGCGCCAGGAAGAGGGTGACCAGATCATGGTAAATATTGATGACGTCGTACATGGCCCCCAGCCGCTGCAAGGACGCCATGGCTTGCTGCAGCTTGGCCAAAGAATCCCGATAGTCCCCCTTGGCCAGGGCCAGCCTTCCCAGATTTCTAAGGGCTCTGGCCTCCTCGTAGAGATGAGAGAGCCTCCTCGCCAGGGCCAGAGCTTTCTCGTAGCAGCTCTCCGCCTCGCGGTAGAGCGTCTCGGCCAAATAGAACTTGCCCCAGGCATTGAGGAGCTGGATCCTCATGGGCTGGTAGTCGGTGCTGGAGATCAGCGTCTCCGCCTGGGAAAGATAGAACTTGGCTTCCAGGGATCGGCCCTCGCGCAGCTTGAAAAGGGCCATAACCAGATAGCCCTCGCATAGATCCGGAGTAGCCCCCAGGGCATCTAAGGTCCTCAGGGCTTCGTTCAGAAGCAGATCGGCCTCTTTCTCCTGGCCTCTCATCTCCAGGATGGTGCCCAGGTTCAGCTTCGCCAGGGCGATGCAGGGAACAGCATTGAGATCATGAAAAATCTGCAGGCTCTGTTCGAAGATTGAAGCAGCCTGGCCCAGATCGCCCTTGTCCTTGTGGACCAAGGCCATGTTGAACATGATCTGAGCCTGATTATAGATCTCGCCCGATTGTCCAAAGAGTGCTAGGCTGTCTTTATAGCTGGCAAGCGCAAGATCCCACTCGCATCGGTCTGCACAGGCGCCTGCAATCGTCCCCAGCACCTCGGCCTGGCCGGAGAGGTCGCCATACTCCTCCAGCTCCCGGAGCTGTTTCTGGTAATCATCCACAGAAGGCAGGATCTCCCCCTGGCTGACCTTGACCATATCGATGTTGGCCTGCATCTCTGCCGCGCCCTGCCTATCGCCTTGGCGCTCAAGAATCGCCAGGCCCCTCTGGAAGTGCTCCAGCGCCAGGGAGCGCTCCCCCCTGCGGTAGTAGAAATTTCCCAGGTTGCCGAGGACGCGGGCCGCACCTGAGAGGTCGTCTTGTCTCTCGAAGAGGTCCAAGCTCTTCTGGTAGCTCTCCAGGGCCTGCGACCAATCACCACTCTTGTAGCAGATGCTGGCGACATTGCTCAAGACGGAGGCCTCGCTCTCTGCATCACCCGCCTTCTCGAAGACCGCCAGGCTAGAGCGGTAGTTCTCCAGGGCAGCGGTCCAATCTCCCTGGCGATAGCAGATGTTGCCCAGGTTGTTTTGGGCCACGGCTATGCTGTAGCAGTCCCCCAGCCGCTCCAAGATCTCCAGGCTCTCCTTGTAGCTCTCAACGGCCATATCCCATTGGCCCAGCTCAGCGCGAAGATTGCCGAGGTTGCACAGGACCGTGGCCACAGCCTGGGCCTGGCCTGATGAGCGAAGCGCGTCCAGAACCTCCCCACAATTCGCCTCTGCTTCCTGCCAGTGGCCCAGCCGGGTGCAGGCGCTCACCAGGCCTTCCAGGGCACCGATCATGCCTTGCGCATCTTTCCGCTTCTTTTGCAGCGCCAGACAATCTCGGAAATGCTGCAGGGCATCTTCTAAATCCCCGGATTCCGCCTTCAGGCTGGCCAGCCCCAGGAGGGAGTGGCCTATGCCCTGCTGATCGCCCAGCTCCCGAAAGGCCTCCAGGCTCTGGCGGTATTGCTCCTCTGCCCTCTCCAGCTGGCCCAGCTGATGGTAGATGCCGGCCAGATTGCCAACCGCAGTGGCGACGCCGTGCTTGTCATCCAGGCTGCGGCGGGCATCCAGGCTCAAGTTGTAGTATTTTATGGCTTGCAGGCCGTCGCCCTGATCTGCATAAAGGTTTCCCAGGTTGTTGAGCGCGGTCGAGACGCCGAGCATGTCTCCTTGAGCCTCGAAGGTCTCCATAGCCTCCTCATAGTCGGCGAGCGCCAGATCCCACTCCCCCTTGAGCTGACTGATCAAGCCCAGGTTCACCTTGGTGGTGGCTGCACTATGCCTATCCCCCAGCTGCTCCTTGGCGGCCAGGCTCTTTTGGAAGTAATCCGCAGCCAGGTTCAGCTCGCCCTTGAGCTGATAGACCAGCCCCAGGTTGTTTTGCGTCTTGGAAGCGCCATGCAGATCGCCCAGACGATCCTGAATCTCTAGCGCCTGCCAGTAAAGGTCCCTGGCCAAATCCAGCTCGCCTTGCAGGTGATGGATGCTCCCCAAGTTGGACATGACCTCGGCCGCCTCCGGCAAATCGCCTGAATCCAAGAGCAGATCGATGGCCTTCTGGTAGCATGTGACGGCCAAATCCCACTCGCACCGGTCGGCGTGGATAAGCCCCATATTGTTCAGAGTGGTCGTGACTCCGCCTGGATCCTTCAGGCGCTCCTTGATCTCCAGGCATCTCTGGTAGCACTTCAAGGCCTCATCGTAGCGGGCAAGACGGTAGTGAATGCCTCCCAGGTGGGAAAGGGCAAAGGCCATGTCGCCAAAATCGCCCAAAGGCTCCATGATCTCCACAGCCCTCTGGAAATGAGCCGCTGCAGATTCCCATTCCCCTTGCTCCAGGCAGGATAGCCCCATGCTGTTCAAGGTCGAGGCTATACCGGCAAGGTCACCCAGGCTCTCTTGGGCCCTCAGGCTCTCTTGGTAGCAATCCATGGCCTGCGGCCACTTTCCATCCTGGAAGTAGACGTCGCCTAAGCGGCTTCGCATCTTTGCGGAACCCGCCGGGTCGCCGAGATCATCCAGATTATGCCATGCTGTCTCGTAGCAGCTTCTAGCTCTGCTCCACTCCCCCCTTAGCTGATAGATCGAGCCCAAGGCAGCCATAGCCCTGGACGCGCCTTGCTTGTCCCCACACCGCTCCAGCTCACTTTGGCTCTTCTGATAGCATTCCTCTGCCAAGACCAGGTCGCCCTGGAGCTGGCAGACCCGTCCCATGCCGCTCAAAGCATCGGCCAGGCCCGATCTGTCCTCGGCGTCAAGCTTATCCAGAATCCTGCGATAGCACTGCAAAGCTCCATCGTACTCACCTCTCATGCGGTAGGCTTCGCCCAGACTTCTCAAAACAGGCACGACAGAAGAGTGCTCGCCCCCATGGTCAAGACTTTGCAGAGCCTCTTCATAGCATTGGCAAGCGCGATCCCAATCATCTACCTCAGCGTAGAGGTTTCCCAGGCCATGCAGAGCCCGCGAGAGATCATTATTATCGCCCAGGTCTTTAGCCAGGCGCATGCTGCGCTCATAATATTCAATCGCCGATTGATGAAAGAATAGATGCTGAGCCAGCACTCCCAGGTTGAACCAGGCTTGAATGCTGTTGATGCGGGAGGCATGATCGGCCAGCTCGTCCAATTTATGCTGCATGACGACCTCATCCGAGGAGAGGGTGGCCTGGATGAAGGAAGAGATGAGATCGGGTGCATCAGTGGAGAGGCCCTTCAGGCGCTCCGGCTCATAGCCTCTGGGATCAGACAGAATTTCGGCAAAGGACCCCAAGAAGGAGACGATCTTGTCATCTGACATCCGGATCATCGCCCCATCTCAAAAAGTATTGGATAAAAATAAATTGTAAAAGAGATATAACAAATTCAATCCCAACCTGGGAGATAGATGAGACAGAGAAAATTTTTATGCAGGATGAAAATCCTGACTCTTTCGTATCTGAGATGTCATCGATGTATGCCAACATCAATCCCCCATTGCAGCCAAAATATACATTGCTAACCTATTCCTCCAGTATTAGCAGTTCCTACATATAAAATCTCCTATTTCTTTGAGAATGTTAATTATATATCTTTTTAAAATTTATTATAATTTAATATGAAAAGTATCGAAGAACACAGCCTGCAGACCGGAATGCCGGCCTTGGGAACCATTGATGTGAGCGGACTGCGTTATAAGTATGCTTCCCCCACAGAGGCTACTTCATTACCAGCTTCAAGGCGCGATGAGGACAGCTTATGACGCAGGCTCCGCACTGAATGCACCTTCCCGAATCCGCAATGACACGCCAGTCCTCGAACCGGAAGGTGCCCGTGGGGCAGATGGAGACGCATGCACCGCAGTGCACGCACTCGTTCTCGTCCCTGACCACGGGTATCTCCAGGGGCACAACTCTAACACCCCGCCGCTCGAAAGCCTCCTTTACCTCCGTGCACTTCTCTAGGGGCACCTCCAGGACGATCTCGCCGCTCACGGCATCGATGCTGGCCCGCTCGATATTGAGCAGCGCCGAGGTCTCAAGGATGACTGAGGCTATGAGAGGATAGCGCACGATTCCCGGTGCAACATGCAGCATGAACTTCAATTCTATCGCCTCCGCGCCAAAAGGCGAGAGAGATGGTTGCTGGTGATCATTCCTATCACTTTATTCTCTCTGTCCACAACGGGCAGAGCCGAGATGCTGTGGGTATCCAGGGTCCTGGCCGCAAGCTCTATGGGCTCATCCAGCCTTGCGGAATAAACCCTTCTGGTCATGATCTCCGAGATCCGCGAGGCACTGCCGCTGGCCACCGCTTTGGAGATATCCCAGGCGGTGATGATGCCCATCAGCCTTCCTTCCTTTGATACCACGGGCAGATGATCAAAGCTGCCGCTCACGATCAGCTTTGCCGCCTCCTCTATCTGAATATTCTCCAGGACGGTGACCACATCGCGGCTCATGACGTCTCCAACGTTGGGCGACTCCTTGGTCTGCTTCATGGGCCGGGCACTGCCCACGCGGGGCAGCGGCTCCACTGCCTGGGAGAGCAGAAACTCACCCTTCTTCACCTGCTCCTTAAGAGTCAGAGCAACCTCGCGGGCTACATAAAAGCTGGAGAGCGAGGAGGTGGAAACCTCTTTCCCGTTCAGGTCGATCATTCCCGACTTCAGATCTTCGTAGCTCACGGTCTTCAAAGAGGGCCTTTCCCGGCGCGGTATGCCGTAGTCCACCACAGCAACTGTGATGTCGCGGTCTCGGACGCCTGTATTTTTGGCGATCTTCTCGTTTAGCACAGGTATGGGTATGCCGATCCCAAGGTAAAGGCTGGGGCCGTAATTGTGGAAGGTGGATGCTCTGAGATATCGGGTGCTCATGTTCTTCAGGTCGCCCGTGACCATGAGGGTGGAGAAGTTGTTCTGGGGATTATGCTGTGTGCCGGGGCCGATGACGTATCCTCTCGCTCCGCCGAGAAAGATGCGCGTTCCCACGCCGATGCAATCGAAATGGGGATCGTTGGATAGCGGCGAGAGCACTCCCGCCCCACTGTAGTGAATGTTGCCATAACGGGGAAGCAGAGTGCCCATGTAAGTATGCAGCGTCCGGTCTGAGGAGTTAGTGGCCGCATTATAGCGCTGATAAGCGTTGCGCGGGTTCACCATGATGGCCTGATTGAAGTCGTCCAAGCGCAGCACGGTCTCCAGCTCCATCTGAGGGTAGCAGTCCGTGCCCGCACCTTCGGCCTCCACTTCTACCTGCTTTCCTGCCACCAGATCCTCCATGACGTGAGCCCCACCGTATTCAATTCCTTTATCCTCGGAAGGCTGCGTCGCACCCAGGAAAAGATCCACTGCGGCCACTCCGCCGTAGGCCTCCACCTTGTTGAGCCAGGCCTTGACAATTTTTATGGGCGGATCGCTGTGGCCCAGGTTGAGAAATACCCCGGAGGAGCACATGGCCCCGAAGGTTCCCGTAGTTACTACATCCACCTCGCGCACCGCTCCGGCAGGGCCGAGCGTGTCCACCAGATCGGGCATCTCCTCCGCCGTAACCACGTGGGCCGAGCCGTCGCGAATGCGTTCGTTGATCTCCGATAACGACTTCTCTTGCACAATGGCCCGGAAGTCGGCAATCCGATAAAAACCTATTGGGGCCTGCCTGTCCAACAACGTTATCATCCTTAGCCAGAATTGGGCTTTCAGATGCCAGGCAAAAGAATAGTCCTCACCAGCGATGCCACCATGATGAGCAGCTACCACGGAGGGGTGCTGCTGGGCTTTGCCGCCATCATGCCCGCATCAGTGATGCCTGACTGGATCTTCCGGCCGCTCTTCTGCCCTCCTGCCCCCGCTGGGGCGGACGGCTCCGCGCTTATCGCACCCTGCGGCATGCGAAAGGTCGAAGCCGCCCTGCTGGAGTCGGGCTTCGCCAGAGAGGAGGTCATGGTGGCCCATCCCGATCATCTGGACAAGGCCATCGGCCCGGACACAGAGATCGTAGGGATAACCCATGACGACCCCCTGGGAAAGATAGCAGTTCGAGAGCTGGAGGAGATCATAGGTCGCGGGCCGCCTCATAACCGCTCCAAGTTTCTGGCTCTGGTCAGCCATCCCCTCATCAGAAAGCATCGGCCAAAGATAGTAGTAGGAGGCAACGGGGCCTGGGAGCTGATGGGCGAAGAAGTGGGCGTGGACCATATCTTCCTCGGCGAAGGCGAGAGCGATTTTCCCGAGGTCTGCCGCAGGATCATGCGAGGAGAAGAAGTGCCTGCTGTGATCCGGGGAAGGGTGGTTTCCGGAGATCAAATTCCCATAAATCGCGGACCCGCCATCGCGGGCATCGTGGAGATCGGCCGGGGCTGCTGGCGCAAATGTGCCTTCTGCTCGCCCACCATGCGCACTCTGCGGCACCGGCCGCTGGGAAATATCCTGGCGGACGCGCGGGTGAACTTGCGAAATGGCCAGAGGGATATCCTGCTCCACTCCGAGGACGTCTTCACTTACGGCTCTGCGGGCATGAAGCCTGATGAAGAGAAGGTGCTGGAGCTGGTGAGAAGGGTGAAGCATCTCGGGCCGCGCTCCATAGACGTCTCTCACCTCAGCCTGGCCACGGTCCATCAGAGCCAGAACCTGCTTCGCAAGGTCTCCGAGGCTGTGGGCGTCGGCTCCGATCAGAGCTACATGTCCGCCTGGATCGGCATTGAGACAGGAAGCTGCCGCATATTGGAGATGCACATGCCGCGCAAAGCCCTGCCATCAAAGATCGAGCAGTGGCCGGAGATGGTTAGGGACAGCTATCGCCTCTTCGATGAGGAGTCATGGCTGCCTGTGGCCAGTCTGGTGCTGGGCCTGCCGGGAGAGACCGCTCAGGATGTCGTCCAGACCATTGAGCTGGTGGAGTCCCTGAAGGACTACACAGGGCTCATGCTTCCCTTGTTCTTCACAACCATTGCCGACACAAGGCTAGGAGGTATAAGGGGCTTCGGCAAGGAGAACGCTCTGCCCGAACACTGGCAGCTGGTGGGACTGTGTCTGGAGTACAACCTGCGCCACCTCAAGAGACTGCACCGCCTCTACAGCGAGCGGATGACTGCCGGGCCCATAGTTCACGCTGCTCTGACGGGCATAAACCTGCTGGCAGATAAGGTTCTGAACAAATACCTGAAGAGAATGAAAAGAGGCGAGCCGCCAGCAATATCAAAGCAAATTCAATAATTCTCCAGCACCGACCTCACAACCCCCTTGTGGTCGCCTTTGAGGGAGTAGACATTGTGGTCCCCGGAAACGTCGATGCTCAAGATTCCCAGGCGGGTGTTCATGAGCCCGACCATGGCCGAGACTCCGCGGTAGCTGACGTCGAAACCCTCTTTCGCCAGGTAAGCGAAGACATCCTCGGTGGTGTAAGCTCCATCGCTCAAAAACAGCTTCAAGACAGCCTTCCGAATACCTATGCCGTCCCGCTTAAGGTAATTCCTGAGCCTCTCCTGGATTCGTTCTTCAGCGCTCTCCATCCGGCAAAATCACCGCCCCTTAGCAATGAATTTAAGGATTATAAATGTATTCTCTCCACAACTAGCCCATCCTCTAAGGGGTATCTTTCAATAACTGAAATAATACAATCGATGCTTTTTAACTCTTTCGAAATATCTTCTAAGATTGGTGCAGCAATGTCAATTTCATCCTCCTGCAGGGAATACATCTCCTCGGGAACCTCCAGCTCCTTCAGAAGCTCCAGAGCCAAGACCAGGTCGCCCTCGATGACGCCGTGAATTACCGTGCCCTCCTCGCTCACATAATCAAAGGGGCGCGCCATCCTTTCCGCGCGCCGCTTCAGTCTCTCCCGCAGCTGCACAGCATCCTTGAAGCGAGAGGGACAGTAGTGCGCTTTTACCCCCTCCAAAAGGAAGTGCTCTCTGGCGATCGCCTCACTGCCTGCGGCTCCGCAGCCCAGATCCAAAGGCCGAAAGCCAGCTGCGGTCAGGCTGGCGAAGTTGGTCTCGGAGAACTCCAGCTCATTGAGGTTCAGGAAGGCATCCGCCGCCGCTACGGCCTGCACGACCTCTGGCGCTGCGCTCAGAGCGGGTATCTCCACCCCGGCCTCAAGGCCCAAGGACTTCGCCTCCTGCAGGGCCTCCTTCAGCCCTACAGGATGGGACCACTGCGAATGAGGAGGGTGAAAGCGAATCTCGTCCAGGCCTGCGACTTTTAGCTTCTGCAAAACCTCCCGCAGAGGAAGAAGGCCGGTGTAAAGGTGAATGTGGTGCTCTGGCCCAAACTCGCGCTTCAAGGCTCGCAAGCATTGCAGGACATAGTCCAGTTTCAGAAGCGGCTCGCCGCCGGTGATGCCTGTGCCTAATGCTCCCATGGCCCTGCCCTCGGCCAGAATGTCCTCCATGCTCTCGACGAGGCTCTCATTCGCAAATACCACATCCTGGCCGCGCCTCTTTGCAGAGAGCGGGCAGTAGAAACAGCTGCGCTCGCATCTGCCCGTGACGAAGAGCACCAGGCTCGCGCCCTGCCGGCAGATCTGGCAGCCTCGCGGCAGGTAGTTGTAAACAGATCCAACGAAATCCGATTTCCACTCGATCATTCCAGAGAGAGCCTGAGGCCCCTAGATTAATTAATTTTGTGTCCTCATCAAAATGGTTATCAGAGAGAAGAGGCATTGATCTTTCAGATATAGAATATGAATTAAAATATATTAGGATGGTTGTTTGTGAGAGAATATCTCCTCGGAGATCATTGAAGCGCTTGTAGACCTCAAAGGCGACCTGCCGCTGCACGTGGAATGGTCCGTGAATGAAAAAGTTGCCCTGGAGGTAGCCGCCGGAGCCTCCTGGACCGATGCTCGCGCCGCGGCGACGATGATTTCCAGGACTCTCTGTGGTCATCGCCCGGCAGCCCTGTGTCATAAAAGCGCGAAGAGGCGAAGCAGGCCGCAAGAGCTTTGCCGTGGGCGAGGACTGTGCCCCCGGGCCGCGGTCAAAGCTGGCAAACCCGTGCGCGGAGCGGAGACACACGGCATGGCCCAGCGAGGAGGGAGCGTAATCAACCATACCCGCATTGGGTGCCGCTTCCGCCCCATGGTCTCCTCCGGCGGGGCGGATGTGCTCCTGGCCCTGGAGCCGGCAGAGGCCTTGCGGTTCGCTCACTTCCTCTCCCCGGAGGGCGTGGCCCTGGTGAACACCACGGCCGTGCTGCCCGTGACCGTGACCACGGGCAAGTCCAGATACCCCGGCCCTGCAGGAGATCCTCGCGCCTCTGCGGGAGATCTGCAAGGCGGTAGCGCCCATGGATGCTATCGCTATCGCGAAGCAGGCCGGCACAGCCCAGGCCATGAACGTGGTAATGCTCGGTGCCCTCTCCAGGTATATCCCACTGTCTGAGGATCTTCTCCTTGCGGCTTTGGCTGAGGTGGTGCCGCCAGAGAATATCTGGAAAAGCCAACAAGAAGGCCTTCGCCTTAGGAAAGGCTGAAGTAGAATAGCCCACAAGGGGTGAAACATGGAAGAAGAAACGAAGGCAGACGTGACGAAGACGGAAGAGAAGAAGACAGAAGGCCAGGCCCCCATAATCACCCGCTCCATGATGGAGGAGACCTGCCCAACCTGCGGCGCTGAAGCTCCTTCCATGCCCGCGGTGCTTCCCGACCCGAGCTGGTCGACGGAGAAGCTGATCAAGGCCACGAAGGATCCGCACATGCTGGTGCGCTCCAATGCCATCATCCTCCTCTCCAAGCGCGATCCCTCCGAGGCCCTGGAGGCGCTCATCGAGGCCCTGAAGGACGAGGAGTATCTGGTCAAGAGCAATGCCATGGTGGCAATCGCTGCTTGGGGAAAGCAGGTCTCCGATCGCATGATCCAGGCCCTGAGCGACACAGACAAAGACGTGCGCGCAGGCGCAGCCTGGATAATGGGTGAGATGAAGGACAGCCGGGCCATCGAGGGTCTGGAGAAGGTGGCCAGGGATGATTATCCTCTGGCCAGAATCCAGGCCAAGGCTTCCCTGCTGGCCATGGGCAGAGGGCCGAAGAAGGAAGCACAGAAGGAAGAGGCGAAAGAGGAAGTCAAAGAGGAAAAGGCGGAGTAGAATCGGTCTGCCTTAACGCTTTTTATATCCTGTCTTTCCGCCGGCAGGTAAACGCTTCTATCGACCTAGCCATTCCCGGCAGAAGATATCTCTGTGGCCTTTCGCCCTGGTGCCGGGAAATTGACGTTCAACGCTCTTCAGGACTTCGCTATTGTTCGTCAGTGGAACCCTCTCTCATGCATTCAAGGCGGGACGCTCTCTTAAGCTAGATGGTCGAGAAGGGAGACGAGCTTTTCGGCATAGATTCCTGACAAATTATATCAAGGGGAAGAGCCTTTTATTAAATTATGGATGGCGAAGTGGGCGGCAGCGTCTATAATGTTATAGAGGTCGTTGGAACCTCCTCAAAAGGCTGGGAGGAAGCGGTCACGAAAGCAGTGGAAATTGCCTCTGAGAAGCTGACGAACCTGAGGATCGCCGAGGTTATGGAGCTGGATGCAAAGCTGGCCGAGGGGAAAGTGATAGCGTTTCGGGCCAAAGTCAGGCTCTCCTTCAAGCATGAGATCGAGCCGGAGACGCTTTAGACGCCAGAGCCCTTAATCCTGGCAGGGTGATGGAATGACCAATGCAGAAGAGTTGGAGAAGATGAAGATCATAGAGCTGGAGAAGCGCAAACAGGCCCTGGCAGATTATCTCAAGATCGATCCCAAGGAGATAACCGTCTGCTCTGCCCGCATAAACGATATCGCGACCTTCCAGGCGAAAAAGATGCTGTACCTGGTAGGCAAAGAGGAAGAGGTCGGAGCCGGCATGCGTGGGTACTTCGAGCACAACCTAGGGGATCTCGACTCCGCATTTATCGGCAAGACCGCCCGCCTCCCCGCGGGGGATGCTCAACTGATCGACAGGCTCTGCGAGATACTGGACGAGGACATTGAGACCGATATCCTCAATGAGGCCCTGCTGGGCATAGTTAAAAAGTGCGGAGATGTCAAGAGCTTGATTGATGCCACCGTAGCTGAGGTTAACAGAGGCGAGTTCTTGGCCCTGGACGGCCACGAGAATGCCTTCGGAGATTATCTCATCTACAAGTTCCGGGAAGGACAGTGCTCTGATTTCGACTACTGATGCATCCAGGGCTTTCCCATCTTCGGGCAATCTTTAATAATAGATCTCTCAAAGGGAGTTCTGTGCCCGGTGAGGACGAGGAGATTTTGCAGAAAATAGAAAAGATAGTTGCCGCCATGATGACTGCCAGGGATCTCGTGCGGCGGGGGGAGCTGATGGAAGGCTGCGAGGCATCCCTCGATGGAGTCAGGATTTATGTGGGGAGATACTTCGGCCCTATGGGATCTTCGGAGCCGGAAGAGCGCTCATGCGGTGCCTTCAGCCGATCGGTCCCCATCCTGCCTTATATCGTCTCCTTCCAGGTAGGAAGAATGCCCGCCAGGAAGAGGCCGCGCCTCTCCATTATGTGCACCTTGGGCCTTGGCGATGTCCTGGCAAAGTGCCCTTCCGGCTCTGAGGAGAGGCGGGATTTGGTGAGGGACTTTAATTTAGGCCGGAGGCCCAACAGCGAGAGCGCTGAGGGATTCCGCCGTCTGGAGCAAAAATTTGCAGAATGGAATGTGAATATGGACCTCTACAGGTTTACAGAACTCTATTATGCTGTCCTTTCACTACCTGTTGAGAAAAGATCCGTTGGCGAAGATATCTGACGGAAGGCTAATTTGCAGATGGCTCTTCTCCCCAGGCCTCATCGCTCTTCCGGCTGTTGTCGAGATCCTGGCTGTCAAAGACCACCAGCTCGAAGATGACCTCATTCTCTGCGGCCTTGGCCGTGACTCTGTAGCTCTCCTCCATCTCTCCGAATATATCTTCGTCCAGCTCCAGGCCGTGTTCGAGTTCAAAGCCCTGCACCGCCTCCCAAGAGAAGCCGTGATCCGCTGCAGCCTCCGCCTTGATCTCCTCGAATATCTCTGCTTTTTCGGCGGCCAGAAGAGAGATCCAAAAGCCCTCGATCTTGTCCTCCCAGATCTCTATCTTGAGGAGAAAACGCCAGGGTTCTTCTCCGATCTCCACCATCCCTTTGCCCTTCAGATCCTCCACAAACGCTTTCGAGAGCGTGAGCTGGTCTGCCGCCTGATGCATGGCCTCGAAGAGGGGAGAGTGGACTATAACCACGTCATCGATGATTTCATTCCAGAGATCGTAGGTGAGGCTGTACAAGGCAAAGGCTCCCGATAGTGAGGGCTTTTGACAGCGGCTGTTCCTGATGGTGGCCATAGATTATTCAATTTTTTGGCCTCTTGGCCAATTTGAGATCGGAGACGAAGTCCTTCATCAGATTTCTATTTCTCAGGACTGCCGCCGGATGATAAGTTACAAGAAAGCGATCCTGCCAGATCTGGCCGCGCAAAGATGTGACGCCCTGTTTTCCCAAAACGGCCTGTGTGGCTACATTTCCCATCAGGCATACGACCCGGGGATTCAGCACCTTCATCTGAGCTTCAAGATAGGGGCGACATGTTTCGATCTCGTGGCGCTTGGGCCTTCTGTTGTCAGGGGGACGGCATTTTATCACGCTGGTTATGAATACCTCATATCTCTGCAAATCCGCCTCAGCCAGCGCCTTATCCAGCAGCCTTCCCGCCCTGCCCACGAAGGGCCTGCCCTCAAGATCCTCCTCTCGGCCAGGGGCTTCCCCCACCAGCATGATCTCTGCTGGACAGGGCCCTTCGCCGGGTACGGCCTTGATGCGGTTTCTGGATAGATCGCATAGCTGGCAGAGGCGAATCTTCTCGTGGAGGCGGTCGAGGTCCATGAGAACTGCTTCTCCTTCGATTCAATGAAAATCTTTCTCTCTGGAGAACGAAAGGTTCTTATTCGCTCAAAACCTCTAGCCACAGAAGGAGGGAGCTGATTGCAGTTTGCAGAGTGGACCTATCCCCTGAGGAAGTTCGACGACATATACTATACCATTGAGAAGATCGTTTACGGCAAGGGTGACCTGAAGGGCTTCACCACAGAGGACATTTACAACAATCTGCAGGATAAGCGCTTTTTCAAGGATGTTCAGGACCTGAATAGATTTCTGTTGGAGAACGGCAGGAAATATAAGATCCGCAAGATCGACGATACCTGGGAGCGCTATTGGTAGCGCTTCAATGAACCTTTTCTGCGAAGTAGATATTTCTTTCATCAATTCCCAGCTCCACGAACCTGCCGGTAGCCAGAATGCTGTGGCTGTGCTTGAGCGGAGCAACTCTGGTTCCCCGGGCTACCACCGACTCGGCGGGCAATAAGACGTTCTCTCCGATCACGGGTATGCGGCCGTCTCCGGCTCCGTTGGCACCCAAAATGCTGTGCTCCTCGATGGTGGAGTGGCGGCCCACAATGGCGCGATGGACGGCAACCATGTGCTGGATGTTGGCGAAGCTCATGATCATGCTGTCTTTTATCTCCACATCGCGCTCGATCAGGCTGGTGTGCCCGATATGAGAGTTCTCGATGACCACGCCTCTCTCGATGTGACAGTTTCTGCCGATGGAAACGTTCCCCTTCAGCACGATGTCACCCGATTTCAGGTGATCCTCTATCTTGCTCAAGGTGGAGGGATGGATCCACTGATGGGAGCGGTAGTGGTACTTGCGGTCGAAGTGCCTGACCCGGCCAGAGAGACAGTCCATGGCCGCCTGGTGCAGCCTCTCCGGCGTGCCGATGTCGATCCAGTAGCCTGAAATGGGATAGCCATAGACGGAATAGCCGTTCTCCGTCAGGTAAGGTATAAGGTCGCCGCCGATGTCCCTGCCCTTGTCACCCATCTCCTGCAGCACATCGCGAATCTCGGGCGAGAATAGGTAGAAGGCGGTGTTGATCATGCGGCTCGGCTCGCTTCCTTTCTTAGGCTTTTCCACGAAGCCGCGAATGCGCATATCCTCGTCCAATCTGGCCACTCCGTACGGGGAGATGCTCTCCTCTTGCCCCAGCTCCTTCAGAGCTACGGTGAGAACCGGCTTGTGAGCGTGATGGAACTCGACGAAGCTTTTCAGGTCTATATCAATGAGGTTGTCCCCCGAGACCACCAGCAAGTCATCGTTGACATCATAGTAGTTCATGCAGTAGCGCAGCGAATCGGCGCTGCCCTGGTCGTCGTAGAGCGGCTGGTAGCAGAAGTCCTCGTGGTCGTTGATGCCCAGGCGCTTGAAGAAGCCCTCGCCGGCCTTGAAGTAGTTGCTCAGGTTAAGGGTATTGCTCGCGCCCTTGCTGCCCAAAATGAACCGGCGACAGCCCTGACTGGCCAGAACCCGGAAGAGAATGGCTATGATGGCTGTGTCGCATAGCTCCACAAGCGGCTTGGGCTGCTCCAGGGTGAGAGGGTACAAGCGCGTTCCCGAGCCGCCTACCGTAGCGAGGACCTGGGGGAACATGGCTGCTGAGTATGGTTGCACAAATCTTAAGCCTGTCGCTTCACCTAGTAGCCGCGCATGATCTTCAGGATGATCCTGGCGATCATGAAGGCGAGCAGGAAGAGTATGACGTAGAAGATGATGGTTGCTATCTCCATGGTCGATGCACAGGCCGTCCTGGTTTATAGCTTTGACTGAAAAGGCTGAGATTCTGATGATGATCTCTTAACAACGATGTGTCTTGCAGCAGCCAGGCGCTGCCGGGCAGCCACGCGAGTGGGCGCAGGAGCAGGCTGTCAACGAGGCTCTCGCCCCTACAAAAAGATTGATCATCCCGAACCGCCCCTACCTGTGAGGAATAGGTGGGTGCCATGAATCAGACCGAGGCCATCGAGAGGGCGAAGGAGCATTTCGCAAAGCTTCTGGATTCTCAGCTCAAGCGCGTGGAGCAGATGAAGGCAGGAGAGGACTGGGCGGACTACAGCCAGCTCAAGCCGATAATAGTAGGAGTAGTAGGCGGCGACGGCATAGGCCCTTACATCACCAAAGAGGCCGTGCGCGTTCTGGAATACCTGCTCCAGAACGAGATCACAGAAGGGAAAGTGCAGCTCCGGGACATTCCCGGCCTGACCATCGAGGAGAGGGCTAAAGCCAACAAGGCCCTGCCCGAGGAGGCACTGGCGGCCCTTAAGGAGTGCCACGTCATCCTCAAGGGCCCCTTGACCACGCCCAAGAAGGGCGACCCCTGGCCAAACCTGGAGAGCGCCAACGTCTCCATGCGCCGGGAGCTGGACCTCTTCGCCAACGTCCGGCCGGTGAAGGTGCCGAAGCAGGGCATCGACTGGATCTTCTACAGGGAGAACACGGAAGGAGAGTACGTCCTGGGCAGCAAGGGCTTCAACGTTACCGACGATCTGGCAGTGGACTTCAAGGTAATAACCACACAGGGCGCAGAGCGCATTGTCAGGCTGGCCTTCGAGTATGCCAAGAAGAACGGCATCAAGCGCGTTTCGGCGGTTACGAAGGCCAACGTCATCAAGACCACAGACGGCAAGTTCCTGGAGACTGCCAAAAAGGTGGCCAAGGACTACCCGGACATCCAGTTCGACGACTGGTTCGTGGACATCATGGCCGCCAAGCTGGTGGACGAGAAGCGCAGGAAGGACTTCAAGGTCATCGTTCTTCCCAACCTCTACGGGGATATCCTCACCGACGAAGCTGCCGAGTTTCAGGGAGGCGTGGGCACAGCCGGAAGCGCCAACATCGGCAAAAGGTACGCCATGTTCGAGGCCATCCATGGCTCCGCTCCCAGGATGATGCAGGAGGGGCGGGCGGCGTATGCCGATCCTTCCAGTATCATGCGTGCCGCGGTGATGTTGCTCCGCCACATCGGCTTAGTGGACCAGGCGAAAGAGTTCGAGATGGCCCTGGACATCTGCGGCCAGTTTGAGAAGAAGGTCGCCCTGACCGGCCGCGCCGACGGCGCCAGCGGTGCCGAGTTTGCCGACTATGTGATGGAAACCCTGAAGGACAGGAACCTGGAGAGCCGCTGGAAGGGCTTCCAAAGATAGAAAGCAATAGATGGCAGCAAAGAGAGGTAAAGCTTTAGCCGAATAAAACCAATGGAATATTGTGGAAAACCTCGCAAAAGCATTCCTAAAGCTTCGCAAAGAGGACTTCTCTCTGCTTGGCGCCATAGA